>ERZ795051.2789-NODE-2789-length-18851-cov-5.111141_pt1 | contig 18851 bp, 15 predicted proteins | sample MGYA00375135_ERZ795051 | MGnify/ENA primary metagenome ERZ795051 (study PRJEB30180, sample SAMN05720222) | activated sludge metagenome | isolation source: Anaerobic digester | place: Japan | collected 2015-05-26 ... | reverse complement strand
GGCCGACGACGAACCCGACGGCTTCCCCACCTGGCAGGAATACGTCGCCGACACCGATCCCACCGACGACGGTTCCTATCCGCAGATGGCCTTCGTCGCCACCTGGCAGACGAACGCGCCGGTCCTGACCTGGCCGTTCTCCACCGGCCGGCTCTATTCCATCCAGTGGTGCGACGACATCGTCGTCGGCGAATGGGCCGGCCAGTCCCTGGGTCTCGGCATCGGCGAATGGACGGACACCAACCCGCCGCCCGCCACCGGCCGCTGGTACCGCATCGCCCCCCAAGTGCCCTGACCGCTCCCCCGAACCCGGTTTTACGTAGAACGTAAAAAGTTTCGGGCCGTTTTACGTAGAACGTAAAAACTTTGCTGAAAAATTACGTAGTACGTAAAAACTTCGCGAATGGCGGCGGCCACTCGGGGCTGGCGTCCGGCGGCGGTTTGGCGTATAGGAACGAACCGACATGTCCGCGCCCGTCCATCCGCGTCCCGCCGTGCTCGACCTCTTCGCCGGAGCCGGGGGCCTCGGCTTGGGTCTGACCCGGGCGGGGTTCCGGGTACAGGCCGCCAACGAATACGAATCCGTCTTCGCGGCCACCTACGCGCTGAACCATCCCGAGACGACCGTCGTCGCGGGCGACGTCCTCGATCCGGCCGTCCGCGCCGAGCTGCTCGCCGCGGCGCGGGGCGTCGCCGTGGTCGCCGGCGGCCCGCCCTGCCAAGGCTTCAGCACCGTCGGCAAGAAGAACGAGGACGATCCGCGCAACAAGCTGTTCTATGCGTTCCTCGAGATCGTCGGCCAACTGAAGCCCCGCGCGGTGCTGTTCGAGAACGTCAGCGGCTTCCGGCGCATGTACGGCGGGCGCGCGTTCCAGGCGCTGGCGGGCGGCCTCGACGATCTCGGCTACGCGACGCGGCACTGCGATCTGCTCAATGCCCTCGACTACGGCGTGCCGCAGTCCCGGCAGCGCACGTTCGTCGTGGCGTTCCGGGAAGAGACGGACTTCCGGTTCCCCGCGCCCACGCACGGCGAGCCCGACAAGCTGTTCCGCCGCGCGCCGGCGCTGACGCTGGCCGACGCCCTCTCCGACCTGCCGCCGGTCGCGTCCGGCGAATCCGCCGACCGCTACCGCGCGGAGCCGCAGAACGACTACCAGCGCGACATGCGCTCCGGCGCCGGGGAGACGCTGACGGAACACGACGGCCCTTGGCACGGCGAGCGCCTGCGCGCCGTGCTGGCCCACGTGCCGCCCGGCGGCTCGATCCTCGACGTGCCGGAGGCCCTGCGGCCGAAGTCGTACTTCGCCAATACCTATGCCCGACTTTGGTGGGACCGGCCTTCGCCCACGATCACCCGCAATTTCGGCACCCCCAGCAGCAGCCGCTGCATCCATCCCCATGCCGACCGCGGCCTGACCACGCGCGAAGGCGCGCGCCTCCAGAGTTTTCCCGACGCCTACCGCTTCGTCGGGACGCGCATCCGCAAGAACCTCCAGATCGGCAACGCCGTGCCCCCGCGGCTCGCGGAAGCCATCGGCCGCGAACTCTTCCGCGCCCTCGCCGGCTCCGGCGATTAGGCACCGCGCCGATTTGCATCTCGCCGCCGGGCGGGTATATTGGTGCGAAAATCAATCCCGGAGGACCCCCATGGCGCTGATCACGTTCAAAGGCCACCCCATCCAGACGTCCGGCGAACTGCCCGACGAGGGCGCGACGGCCCCGGACTTCAAGCTGACCAAGACGGACCTGTCCGACGTCTCGCTGAAGGATTTCGCGGGCAAGAAGAAGATCCTCAACATCACCCCGAGCCTCGACACCGGCGTCTGCGCGACGTCGGCCAAAAAGTTCAACGAAGCCGTCGCGAAACTGCCCGGGGTCGCGTTGCTGAACATTTCCGCCGACCTGCCCTTCGCCGCGGGCCGGTTCTGCGAGAGCAACCACCTGCAGAACGTCGTGGCGCTTTCGACGTTCCGCGCGCCGGACTTCGCCAAGGCCTACGGCGTGCGCATCGTCGATGGACCGCTGGCAGGCCTGACGGCGCGCGCCGTCGTCGTGCTCGACGCGCAGAACAAGGTGCTGCACGCCGAACTGGTGCCCGAGATCGCGCAGGAACCGAACTACGACGCCGCGCTGGCGGCCGTCCGTTGATTCCGGAGAAAACCATGAGCGACGAACTCTGCGCCATCGCCGAAAAGCGCGGCGTGCCCGCCATCCGGCGGCACGTCTTCCTGTGCTGCGACCAGACCAAGCCCAACTGCTGCACCAAGGAGCAGGGGCTCGCCTCGTGGGACTACCTGAAAAAGCGCCTGGACGAATTGAACCTGACCGGGGCCGGCGGCATCTACCGCACGAAGGCGAACTGCTTCCGCATCTGCCAGGGCGGGCCGATCTGCGTGGTCTATCCGGAAGGCACCTGGTACCGCGGCTGCACGCCCGAGGTGCTCGAACGCATCATCCAGGAACACCTGATCGGCGGCAAGCCGGTCGCCGAATACCTCATCGCGCGGCATCCCCTCCCGGCGCCGGCGGACGATTAGGCCCGTTCGGCGGGCCCCATGGCCTTGCGCCATGGGGGAGCCAACTTTGCCTTCCACGGCACAAGGCCGTGGGGGGCCTTTCTCTTTCTATCCCCCGCCGCGTTTCCAGCGCGATTCCGGCGCGGCGCGCAGGCCCGCTTCCTTGCGGACGGCGACGTAGAGGCCGTCGACGATCTTCTCGCACTCCTTCACCAGCGCTTCGGAGACGCGCACGGTCAGGTGGCTGCCCGCGCGCAGGTGGACTTTGGCGTTGTCGGGATAAAGCAAACAGATGTTCAACGGGGTCTGCCCCGGATGCCGGCGGACGACGTCCTTGAGCTCGTTCATCCGCTCTTCCGACCAGGTGCCCACGTTCACGTGCAGGCTCAGGCCGGTCGTGAACCGCGCGGGCACTTCGTCGATCGGATAGACCTCGTCCACGGTCAGGGTATTGGCGCCGCCGCCGTTGTCCTTGCGCACGGAGCCGCAGAGCATCACCGCCGCGTCGGGCTGCAGATGGATCCCGAACTGCGCGAAGGCTTCCGGGAACGCCACGGCGGAGAGCGAGCCTTCGAGCGTGTCGAGGCGGAAGGACAGCATCGGCCGCGGCACGTCGTCGGGCGTCTTGGGCTTCGTGAACCGCTTCTGGGCGTTCACGACGAGCCCGCCGATCCGCGTGCGCGTGCGCTCGGGCAATTCGGCGAAGCGGGCGGCGTCGCAGAGGTTGTACTTTTCCAGCGTCCACGCGCACGCCAGCAGCGGATGCCCGGAAATGTAGAACCCGATCAGTTCTTTTTCGAACGCGAGCAACTGCTTCTGCGGCCACGCGTCGGCCGCCGGCAGATCGCGGTCCGTCATCACCACGCCGGCCGCGCCGTCGCCGCCGAGCAGGTCGAACAGCGACGACTGCCCCGCCGCCTTGTCCTTGCGGACCGACGCCGCGTAGCCCATCGCCGTCTCGATGCCCGCGCACAGCCTTCCGCGCGGCAATCCCGTGAAGTCGAAGGCCCCGCACTTCGCCAGCGCCTCGATCGTCTTGCGGTTGACGTCGCCGTTTTCCATGCGCTCGCAGAAATCCACCAGGCCTTTGAACGGGCCGCGGGCCTCGCGTTCCTTCACCAGCGCCTCGACGGCGCCCGCGCCGACGCCCTTGATGCCGGCCAGGCCGTAGCGGATCGCGCCCTTCACCGGCGTGAAGCGCAGGCCGCTTTCGTTGACGTCCGGCGGCAGCACCTGGATGCCCATCTTCTGCGCCTCGGCCACCAGCACCGGCAGCTTGTCGGTGTTGCCGATTTCCGACGACAGGAGCGCCGCCATGAACTCGACCGGGTGGTTCGCCTTCAGGTAGGCGGTCTGGAACGTCACGATGCCGTAGGCCGCCGAATGCGACTTGTTGAAGCCGTAGGACGCGAATTCGGAAATCGAATCGAAGATCTGGCCGGCCTTGGCCGCGGTGCAGGTCTTCTTCTTCACGCAGCCTTCGGTGAAGGCCTGGCGCTGCTTGGCCATTTCCTCGGGCTTTTTCTTGCCCATCGCGCGGCGCAGGATGTCGCCCTGGCCCATGCTGAAGCCCGCCAGGATGCCGGCGGCCTGCTGCACCTGCTCCTGGTAGACCATGATGCCGTAGGTTTCCTTCAGGACGCCTTCCAGCAGCGGATGCGGATATTCGATCGGCTCGCGGCCGTGCTTGCGCGCGATGAACGAGGGGATCATGCCCATCGGCCCCGGCCGGTAGAGCGCGATCATGGCGATGAGTTCCTCGATCTTGTTGATCTGGAGCTGCCGCAGCAGGTCGCGCATGCCTTCGGATTCGACCTGGAACACGCCCACCGTGTCGCCGCGCGCCAGCAGCTCGTAGGTCTTCGGATCGTCCAGCGGCAGGTTGTCGGGGTCCGGCGCGACGCCCGTCGTGCGCTTCACGTTGTCGCAGGCCTCGCGCACCACGGTGAGCGTCTTCAGGCCCAGGAAGTCCATCTTCAGCAGGCCGGCTTCCTCCAGCGGCACCGCTTCCCACTGCGAAATGACGTTGCCGTCCTTGTCCTTCGTCAGCGGGATCAGCTCGATCAGGGGTTTTTCGCCGATGACGACGCCCGCCGCGTGCGTGCCGGTCTGCCGCGGCATGTCCTCCAGCGGCGGCGCGTACTTCATGATCTCCTTCGCGAAGGGCTCGGTCTTGCAGGCGGTCGCGAAATCGAGGCTGTCCTTCTTCGCGCTCAGCAGCGTGGTGCCGGGCACTTCGGGAATCATCTTGGCGAGGCGGTCGCAGTCCGGCAGCGGAATCTCCAGCGCGCGGCCGATGTCGCGGATGAGCGTCTTGGCGCCGAGCGTGCCGTAGGTCACGATCTGCGCCACGCTGTCCGCGCCGTATTTTTGCCGGACGTATTCGATGACCTCGCCGCGGCGGGTCTGGCAGAAATCGATGTCGAAGTCCGGCGGCGACACGCGCTCGGGGTTCAGGAAGCGCTCGAAGATGAGCCCGTAGCGCAACGGGTCGATCCCCGTGATGCCCACGGCATAGGCCACGAGGCTGCCGGCGCCCGAGCCGCGGCCCGGCCCCACCGGCACGCCCATCTGCTTGGCCGCGTGGATGAAATCCCACACCACCAGGAAGTAGTTCAGGAACCCCGTCTTCTCGATCACGCCCAGTTCGTGGAAAAAACGCGCCGCAATTTCCTTTTCGCGGGCGTCCTTGGGATGCTCGAGGTCCTCCACGCCGTAGAGCTTGCGGACGCCGTCGGCCGCGATCTGGGTGAGGTACTGCTTGTGGGTCAGTCCGCCGGGGCATTGGTAGTTCGGGAAGTGGGGATTCTTCTGGCCGTCCAGCGCCAGTTCCACGTTGCAGCGCGCGGCGATTTTCCAGGTGTTTTCGAGCGCTTCCGGCAGGTCGCCGAAGAGCCGGCGCATTTCGGCCTCGCTCTTCAGGTAGAACTGGTCGGAGCCGTACTTCATCCGGTCCGGCTCGTTCCACTTGGCTTGGGTCTGCAGGCACAGGAGCATTTCGTGCGGTTCGGCGTGCTCGGGCGCGAGGTAGTGCACGTCGTTCGTCGCCACCAGCGGCAAACCCAGCTTGCGCGCGAGCGCGACCAGCTTCTTGTTCACCGGCCGCTGCTCCGGCAGGCCATGGTCCTGCACTTCCAGGAAAAAGCGGTCCGGCCCCATGATTTCGGCGTATTCGCCGGCGAGCTTCTTCGCCTTGTCGTCGAGGCCGTCCTGGAACGCCTCGGCCACTTCGCCCTTCAGGCACGCCGACAGCGCGATCAGGCCTTCGCGGTGCTCCGCCAGCAGCGCGCGGTCGATGCGCGGCTTGTAGTAGTAGCCGTCGAGGTGCGCCTTGCTCACCAGCTTCATCAGGTTCGCGAAGCCGCGGTTGTCCTCCGCCAGCAGCACGAGGTGGTTCGCCTGCCGGCCGTTGACCAGAACTTTTTCGCGGTGGTCGCCCGGCGTGACGTAGATTTCGCAGCCCAGGATCGGCTTGATGCCGTGCTTGCGCGCCGCCTTGTAGAAATGCACCGCGCCGTACAGGTTGCCGTGGTCGGTGATCGCCAGCGCCACCTGCCCCTGCTCCTGCGCCCGCTTCATGATCGGGCTGTGGTGGTCCTTGCCTCGGTCCAGCGCGCACAGCCCGTCGAGCAGGCTGTATTCGGTGTGCACGTGCAGATGGGTGAATTTCGGTTCCAAAATCGTCTCTTTCGGGGAAAAGGGTACCCGTTTCTTCTAGCCCATCGCCCCCTCGAATCCAAGCGATTTCAGGTCCGTTTTCCCTTCCGCGAAACCCCTTGTCCCCCATGCGGTTGCCCGCGGCGCGGGCGGATTTCCTCGGGTTTGCGCGGCGGAATTTTTTCGCGCCGTTCGGCGTCAATACAGATGGCACCAAACGCGGTGCCCATCCACTTCGCGACACGCCGGCGCTTGCGTCCGGCAAATCGGCATGGCTTGCGGGCAGCGCGGATGGAACGGACAGCCCGGCGGCGGATTCGCCGCGGAGGGCGGTTCGCCCTGCAGCGCCTTGCGCTGGCGCTTCACGCCGGGCACGGGCACGGCCGCGATCAGCGCCTGCGCATAAGGATGCTTCGGCGCGCCCACGAGCGATTCCGCCGGGCCCACCTCCGCCAGCCGCCCCAGATACATCACCGCGATCCGGTGCGACACGTGCCGCAGCACGCTCAAATCGTGCCCGATCATCACGTACGCCAAGCCGTGCTTCTCCCGCAGTTCGACGAGCAGATTGATCACCTGCGCCTGCACGGAGACGTCCAGCGCGCTGACCACCTCGTCGCAGATCACGAGGTCCGGCCGCAACGCCAGCGCGCGCGCGATGCAGATCCGCTGCCGCTGGCCGCCGGAAAATTCAAAGGGATACTTCCACCGCGCGGATTCGTCCAAGCCCACTTCCGCCAGCAGCCGCGCCGCCGCCGCGTCGCGCGACTCGCCGCGCAGCAGCCGATGCTCGGCCAAACCCTCCGTCAGCAGTTCGCCGACCGTCAGGCGCGGATTCAGCGAGGCCTGCGGATCCTGGAAGACCATCTGGATGCGCCGGCGCCGGTCTTTCGACAGCGGCTTGCGGTTCTTCGGCGAAAACAAGATTTCGCCGTCCAGTTTCACGGTGCCCGCCGTCGGCCGCTCCAGCCCCGCCAGTACGCGCCCCAGCGTCGTCTTGCCGCAACCGGATTCCCCCGCCAGCCCCAGCGTCTCCCCGCGCGCGAGTTCCAGCGACACGCCGTCCACCGCGCGCACGTGGCCTTTCGTCCGGGCCAGCACGCCGCGCCGGATCGGGAAATGGACGGCCACTTCCTCCAGCGAAATCCACGGCGCTGCCGGAACCGAATTCACGCCGCCATCCTAGCCGGCCTCACGGCGAAAGGAAATCGCGCAATTGCGGCAGGACCGCTTCCGCGTCGGCCCAGCCGTTTTGGTAGAGCCGCTCCAGTTCCGCGCGGTCCTGGCTGTAGCGCCCCACCGCCAGCGGCCGCGAGGGCCGGATGACGAACGCCCGCCCGGCGGCCGCTTCCGTTTCCAATTCGTCGAGCTGGCGGTTGTGGGTTTCCGCCTGCCGCGCCACGGCCGCAGCCAGCGCCGGAAAACGCCTGTATTTCAGGCGAATCGCCGCACGCAGTGCGCGCCCCGGCGCCGGCTTGCGAAAGCCTTGGTTGCGCGTCAGCACCACCACCCGCCGCGGGTGTCCGTCCACCGCCGCCTGCCGGAACGGAATCGGATCGGCGATGCCCCCGTCGAGATAGAGCTTCCCGTTCACCCGCGCCATCCGTCCCACCATCGGCAGCGACGAACTCGCCAGCAGCGCCTCCGCCATCGGCGCGTCGGCTTTGTCGAAATAGACCGCCTGGCCCGTCGCGCAGTCCGTTGCGCCGATGCGGAACCGCGTCGGCGACGACTCGAACGCCGCGAAATCGAACGGCAGATAGTTCGGCAGCTCGCGGTAGATGAAATCCATGCCGAACGGATTGCCCTGCGTCCACCAGTTGCGCCACGAAAAATAGCGCGGATCGCCCGCGAACGTCGTGAAGACCCGCCGGTTGCGCTCGAACTGTCCCGACACGTACGACGCCGCGTTGCTGATGCCCGCCGACACGCCGATCACGTACGGAAAATGAATTCCGGCCTTCAGGAAGAAGTCCATCGCCCCCGAGGCGTACTGGCCGCGCATGCCGCCGCCTTCCAGCACCAGCGCCGCATCCCCCCGCACCGGAATTTCCGCCGCCATCGCCGGCCTACAGTTCGTTCACGAAACCGTCGGGCGCACCCGCCGCGCGGACGAAGCCGTTCTTCAGATAGTACTTCGGCTGCGAGGGATGCCGCGCCGTCGCGAGGAACCGCTTGATGCCCTGCTCCTTGAAGAACATCCGCTTCGTCCGGTACAGGTAGCGTCCCGCCTTGAAATCGCGGTACTCGGGAATCATGAAATCGATGACGATCTGCGCGTCGGGCCCGTTGCGGCGGAACGAAAACAGTCCCACCGGCAGCAGATTGCGGAAAATCAGGCAGGTGCAGGCGTCCTGCAGCTCTTCCAGCGTCAGCTCCGGCGCGTATTTCTTCAGCTCGCGCTCGTGAAACAGGAAAAAGCGCTTGAGATATTCCGGCCCCACGCTGGACGCCGGCGCCAGATCGAAGAACGCGCCGCTGGTCAGCGTCTGCAGCAGATACCAGCCGTCGATCCCCGCGATCACCAGGTTGATCACGCACACCGGCCACGACCCGATGAACCAGCCGTACGCCGCAAACAGCACCGAACCGATCCCGTTGATCACCCGCAGCCGGAACACGTTGGTCATCAGCAGCGAAACCAAGATGATCAGCGACGCCGCGTAGCCGATCCCTTCCTTCATCCAGTCGAAATTCATGTCGTCTCTTTTCCGCCGTCCCGCATGGGCGAAACGGTCGAAGCACTATAGCCGCCCCCGCCCGCCCCGTCAAAGCCGACGCGGTTCGGGCGGGCCCTGCCGCCTTGTGCGGCAGGGGAGCCAACGTTTGCCTCCAGCGACACAAGGTCGCTGGGCGGCCGCAGCCCCTTATCCCAACCGCGCGCCGCCCGCGAGCTTGTGGCCGCAGAGGAACGCCGCGCCGGACATGGATTTCTTGCCGGCCGGTTGCACCTGCAGCAGCCGCAGCGCGCCGTTGCCCGTCGCCACCAGCGGCCCCTCCCCGCCCGCTTCCAGCACCGTCCCCGGCACCGCTCCCGCCGTTCCCGGCTCCACCCGCACCGCGTGCAGTTTCAGCAGAATGCCGCCCGGCAAAAACGTGTACGCACCCGGCCACGGCGCGAAGCCTCGCAGCTGGTTGCGGATCGCTTCCGCCGGCCGGCTCCAGTCCACGATCCCGTCTTCCTTCGCCAGCTTGCGCGCAAACGTCGCCTGCGCGTCGTCCTGCGGCGTGCCTTGCGTCCGGCCCGCGCGGAAATCGTCCAGCACCCGCACCAGCAGCTCCGCCCCCTTCGCCGCCAGCTTCGGCTCCAGCGAGCAATAGTCGTCGTCCGGCGCGATCGGATATTTCTCCTGCGCCAAAACGTCGCCCGCGTCCATCTTCGGCGTCACGTGCAGCACCGTCACCCCGGTTTCGGTTTCGCCGTTGGCCAGCGTCCATTGCAGCGGACTCGCGCCGCGGTACTTCGGCAGCAGCGACGGATGCACGTTGATCGTTCCGATCCGCGGCACCGCCAGCAGGTTCTTCTTGAGGAATTGCCCGTAGCAGGCCACCACCGCCACGTCCGGCTTCAGCGCCGCCAGTTGCGCCACGAACGTCTCGTCGCTGGCGTTTTCCGGGGTGAAAACGGGCAAGTTGCGGCTCTGGGCCAAGGTTTTCACGACGCACGACTGGCATTGCAAGCCCCGCCCGCCCGCGCGGTCGGGTTGCGTCACGACGGCCACGAGATCGTCGCGTCCCGCCGCGAGGATGCCCTCCAGCAGCGGACACGCCAGCGCGCCCGAACCCATCAAGATGACCTTCAGCCTGTCCACGCCCCGTACGCTAAAGCCCCCCGCCCCCGCGGACAAGGCAAAACCCGCCGTCACGCCTTCGTGCACCAGTAGTTCGCCAGGACGCCGCTCTTGGCTTCCGCGGCATCGATGCGGAACCCGGCGCGTTCCAGCAGGCCGGTCATGATCCAGTCGTAGGTGGAGAACTCCTTGCCCACGTGCGCGCGGATGCTGTCGCCGACCTCCGCCCCGCCCTGGGCCGCCGTGTGCGCGATCCAGGCCTCGATGTTCGCATCGACGTTTTCCGTCCCGAACACGACGTCCATCAGGTGGAACTTGCCGCCCGGCTTGAGCCATCCGGCCAGCCGGTCCAGCGCCTTTTGCTTCCAGAAATCCGGCAGATGGTGCAGCGCCAGACTCGAATGGATCGCGTCCAGCGGCGGGCCGTCGTGTTGGTACGTCAAGAATCCACCTTGGCGGCAGACGACGTTCGCCAAGCCTTCTTCCTGGGCTTTCCATTGCACGAAATCCAGCATCGCCGCCGACACGTCGACGGCATAGACCGTCCGGCAGCGCCGCGCGGCCAGGCGCGCGAAGGCGCCCGTCCCGCAGCCGAAATCCCCGACCACCGCGTCCGGCTTCAGATCCAGCCGCGCCAGGATCGCCGCGTTTTCGCCATCGACGTCCCGGAATTTCCGGTGCCGTTCGTCGTACGCCGCCACCACGGCCCGGTCGCCGAAATCCCTGTTGATCGCCACCGTCTCGTCCCAAAGCCATGCCGGATTCGTTTTCATGCCGCGCAGGATAAATCCGCGCGGCCGGAAATTCAATCTGCCCCTTCCGACGCTGGCAACTCGTCCATAACCATGATAAGAAAGCGCCATGGAACCCGCTCATTTCAGCCCGCTGAACTATGCCGTCCTCGGCGGCTACCTCCTCGCCATGCTCGCCGTCGGCCTCCTCTTCGCCCGCCGGCAAAAGACCACGGAGGACTACTTCCTCGGCGGCCGCAAGATGCCCTGGCTCGTCGTCGGCATGAGCATGTACGCCTCGCTCACCAGCGCCGTCACCTTCATGGCGCTGCCCGGCACGGCCTACCGCGAGAACGTCGCCTTCATCGTCGTCAGCTTCGCCAGCGTGCTCGTCGCGCCCGTGCTGGTGACGCTCTTCTACCCGTTCTACCACCGCCTGCGCGTGACGACGTCCTACGAATACGTGGCGCACCGCTTCGGCCCGCGCGCGCGCCAGGCCGTCGCCGGCCTGTTCATTTTGGCGCGGCTCGGGTGGCTGGGGCTCGTGATCTACGCGCCGTCGCTGGCGCTTTCCGTCGTTTCCGGCATTCCGCTCTGGGGCTGCATCCTGGCCATGGGCGGCCTCGCCACGGCCTACACCGTCCTCGGCGGTCTCGCCGCCGACGTCTGGACCGACGTCGTCCAGTTCGTCCTCATGCTCGGCGGGATCGCGTGGCTGATCTTCGCCTTGATCCAGCGCGCGCCCGGCGGCGCCGCGGGCATCCTCGATTTCGCCCGCGCGCAGGGCCACCTGCACGTCGCCGACTGGAGCCTCTCGCTCACCGCGATGAGCGGGTGGGTCGTCGGCCTCGGCTACTTCTTCCAGCTCATGCAGGACTACGGCACCGACCAGCTCACCGTGCAGCGCATGATGGCCATCCCCACGGCGCGCGGCGTGACCCGCGCGCTGTTCTTCAACGCCGGCGTGGATTTCGTCGTCATCGGCGCGCTGCTGTTCATCGGCCTCGGCCTCTTCGCCTGCCAGGCCGCCGATCCAAACTTGTTTCCCGCAGGGCTCGCCAGCGACCGCCTGCTGCCGACGTTCATTCTGCACGCCTTGCCCAACGGCGTGTCGGGCCTGCTGATCGCCGCGCTGTTCGCCGCGGCCATGTCCAGCCTCGATTCCGGCATCAGTTGCGCCGCGACGGTGATCATCCACGACTTCCTGCGCCCCGCGCGCAAGGCCCCGGCCAGCGAAGCGCACGACCTGCGCCTGGCCCGCACGCTCACCTTCGCCCTCGGCGCCTTCGCCACCGCGCTCGCGTTCTACGTTTCCCGCTTCGAGCACCTGATCGAGGCCTACACCCACGTCGTCAGCCTCTTCAACGCCCCGATCCTCGGCCTCTTCCTGCTGGGGATGCTGACCCGGCGCGCCGATTTCCCCGGCTGGGCCGCCGGCGCGCTTGCGGCGATCGCCACGACGCAGGTCGTGCAGTCGTTCACGGCGCTGCACTTCGCGTGGCACTTCCCCCTCGCCCTCTTCGTCACCGTCGCCGTCGGCTACGCGGCTTCCCTGCGCCCCGGCGCCGCCGCCCGCCCCCGCCCCGGCCTCACCGTCTGGGACCGGCACCACGCGCCGCTGTGAATCAAACCCGGGAGTCTGCCCGGATTTATTCGCGGAAGCCGTTGGTGATGGGCATGCGGCGGTCGCGGCCGAAGGCCTTGGGCGTGATCTTGACGCCGGGGGCGCCCTGCCGGCGCTTGTATTCGCTGCGGTCCACCAGGCGCGCGACGCGGCGCACCGTGGCTTCGTCGAAGCCCGCGGCCAGGATGTCCGCGATGCCCGCCTGCCGTTCGACGTAGAGTTCCAGGATCGGATCGAGCACGTCGTAGGGCGGCAGGGAATCGGAATCCAACTGGCCCGGCTTGAGTTCGGCCGAGGGCGGGCGGGAAATCGTCGTGGGCGGAATGACTTCGCCGCGCCGGTTGCGCCAGCGGGCCAGTTCGAACACGAGAGTCTTGGGCACGTCCTTGATGAGCGCGAAGCCGCCGGCCATGTCGCCGTAGAGCGTGGCGTAGCCGGTGGCCATCTCGCTCTTGTTGCCGGTGGTGACGACCATGTGGCCGAAGCGGTTGGAGAGCGCCATGACGAGCACGCCGCGGATGCGCGCCTGGAGGTTTTCCTCCATCAGCGTGCCCGGCAAAGGTTTTGCCCAGTCCACCTCCGCGCAGGCCGGCGCCAGCATCCCGGACAACGCGTCCACCGCCGGCGCAATCGGGATCTTCAGGCACGGAATGCCCAGCCGCCGCGCCAGGTCCAGCGCGTCGGAATAGGTCTCGTTCGAGGTGACGACGGACGGCAGCGTGACGCCGAAGACGCGGTCTTTCCCCAGCGCGTCCACGGCGATCGTCGCGACGAGCGCGGAATCGATGCCGCCGGAAAGCGCCACGAGGACACCCGGGAAACCGTTCTTGTCGACGTAGTCGCGCAGGCCGATTTGGAGCGCTTCGTACACTTCCTCGACGGCATCGGGCATTTCCGCCAGCCGGCCCGGGACCGGCGCCCAGCGGCCACCCGCTGGTTCGAGATCGATCAGCAGGATCCCCTCGCGGAAGAGTTCCGAGCGCGCGGCGACGGTGCCGCCGGCGGCGACGGCCAAGCCGCCGCCGTCGAACACCAGTTCGTCCTGGCCGCCGAAAATATTGGTGTAGAGCATCGGCACGCCGAGCGCGGCGGTGGCCTGCCGCGCCATTTCCTCGCGGTCGTTTTCGCGCCCGCGGCAATAGGGCGAGGCGGACAGATTCACCAGCACGTCGCAATTCCCCTTCAGCCCGCGGAACGACTCGCGCTCCGGCCACCAGGAATCCTCGCAGACGTGCACGGCGAGGCGCGCGCCCTTGAATTCGAAGACCAGCGGCGCGGCGCCCGGCGCGAAAATGCGCCGTTCGTCGAACACGCCGTAGTTGGGCAAAAGCATTTTCCGGGCGGTGGCGACGCGTTTTCCGCCGTGGAACAGCAGCGCGGCGTTGCAGAGCTGGCCGTTCTCCCGCACCGGCGCGCCGACGAGCGCCAGGAGGGTCGGCGGCAGCGCGGCGGCGAGTTTATCGGCCTCCGCCGCGACCGCGTCCATGAAGCGCGGCCGCAGGACGAGGTCATCCGGCGGATAGCCGCACAGGGCCAGTTCGGGGAACACGGCAACGTCCGCGCCCGCGGCGGCGGCTTCCTGCGCGAAGCGCACGATTTTGGCGGCGTTGTCCCGCAGCGCCCCCACCGTCGCATTCATCTGGACCAAGGCGAATTTCATGCCGGCGGCGCTCCCGTCTTTTCCCGGAAAACCGCCGGCAGTTCGGCCAGGCGGTTGTTGGCGTAGTCGAAGGCCACCATGCCGGTCTTGGCCAGCGCGATGGTCGCGCCGTCGCCGGCGCGCGTCGCGCGGTAGACCAGATCGAAGGTGCGACGCTCGACGTCCTGGAAACCCATTTCAACGACGAGGCGGTCGCCGCGGAAGGCGACGGCCTTGTACTGGACGACGGCGTCGCCCATCAGCAGGCCGACACCCCCGATATCCTGCTCGGAGAACCCGAAATGCCCCAAGAAGCGCAGGCGCGCCTCGTGCAGCAGGCCCAGCAGCGCGTCGTTGCCGACGTGCTGCCCGTAGTTGATGTCCGTGATCCGCACGTCCAGTTCCGTGCGGAAGACGAAGTCCACGCCGTTGAAATCCAATTTGACCCGCGCCATGCCGTTTCCGATCGTTTTGCGATGGCGCCGATTTGACCCCTTGGGGGGGCGGATGTCAATCCCGCCGCCGGAAAACAGCCCCGGGCCAGGCTACCACTTTCGCTTTTCCTTCGCTTGCCCTCCGCCGCGGGGGGGTGTTAAGGTGATTTCCGCGTCGCCGACGGTGGCGGCGCCTCCGGCGACTACGGAAGCGGGTGCAATTCCCGCGCGGTCGCGCCGCTGTAAACGGTCCCGAAATTCCAAGCAGCCATTCCGCCCCCTTGCGGGCGGGAGAAGGCGGAAGAGTAGAAGGCCGCGAGCCAGAAGACGGGAAGCCGGTGCAAGATCAACTGGATGCCCTCGCAGCTTGGGGCAGAAAGGATGCCGCCATGCGGCGCAGCTACTGGTTCCTGCTCGTTCCGTTCCTGGTCCTCGCCGCCTCCGCGGCGCAAACGACCGTTTCTTTCGAAGGGCTGGGCCTGCTGCCGGGCCAACACGCGAACAACGCCTCGTTTTCCACCAACGCCGCCACGTTCCGGAACGTCGATTACGGATATTCGTGGGCGGGCTTCGCGTTTTCGGCCGTCAGCAACGTCGTGCTCAACTGGTACACGAACCAATACGCCGCGGCGCAGGGCTTCCCGCGCGCCTACGCCGTCGGCTACCAGGACGACTACCACGGCGTTGCGCCCGAAATCGCGTTCGATCTGCCCGTCGCGCCGCAATCGGTTCTCCTCAACAACACGACCTACGCCGCCCTCACGATCCGCGACGGCGACGCCTTCGGCTATGCCCGGCCCTTCGGCAGCAACGACTATTTCGTCCTGACCCTGACCGCCTACGACCTCGACGGCAAAGCCGTCGCCGCCACCAACCACTATCTCGCCGATTTCCGCGGCACCAACACCTTCATCCAGACCAACTGGTCCCGGCTCGATCTCTCGTGGATGCCGCCGACCGTCGTCGCGCTGGTCGGGACCCTCGAAACCACCGACATGAGCGGGGCGTGGGCCAACACCCCGACGTATTTCGCGCTGGCCGACTTCACCTACGCCTATTCCGCCGGCGCCGACGGCGTCGCCGCCACGAATCCCGCGATCCTCTGCTGGGCCGACCGGGTCTTCGATTATTCCCCCGGGCCCGTCCTGAGCAACCAGTTCCTGAACGCCACCAACGCCCTCGGCCCCGCCGTCCCGAGCGGCAGCGGCCTGGGCTCGCTGGCCGTCGCGTCGCTCGGCGACCAAGGTTCGATCACGCTGGGATTTCCCCGCCCCATCGCCGACGGGCCCGGCCCCGATTTCGCCGTGTTCGAGAACGCCTTCGCCGACGCCTTCCTCGAACTCGCCTGGTGCGAAGTGTCCTCCGACGGCACCAACTTTTTCCGCTTCCCCGGCCACTGCCTCGCGACGGAACCCATCGAGGATTTCACCGATCCGACGGCCTACGGCGGCTTCGCCGGCCGGCACGTCCAGGGCGTCGGCACGCCTTTCGACCTGAAGTTGCTGGCGGGCACGCCCGGGCTCGACGTCCGCCGCGTCACCCACGTGCGCCTGGTCGACATCCGCGGCGACGGCGCCACGCCCGATTCCTACGGCAACCCCGTCTACGACCCGGTGCCCTGGTGGGGCCCCGGCGATTTCGACCTCGACGCCGTCGGCGTGCTGAACGCCAACCTCGACATCTCCGTCGATCCGTCCGGCGCGGCCCCCGAACTGCCGGACTACGCCACCGTCCTCGAATACACCCCCACGCTGGCCCCGCCCGCCTGGCGCACGAACGACGTGCCCGCGCAGGGCGCGCCCGGCTTCTTCCGCTGGAAGCTGGTGAAAAAATGACGGGCCGAACGGCCATCCCGTTTTTTACGTACTACGTAAAAAGTTTCGGCGGTTTTTACGTGGAACGTAAAAACTTTGGGGCCGGTTTTACGTGGAACGTAAAAACTTTGGGGAATTTTTACGTACTACGTAAAAAATCCCGGTGCGCCGCGTTTACGCTGATCGAACTGCTGGTGGCGGTGGCGGCGGTGGCACTGCTGGCGGCGATGTTGATCCCGGCGCTGCCGGCGGCGAAGGCGGCGGCGGATGCGGCGGCTTGCCGCTCGAACCTGCGGCAGCTGGCGGCGGCGAACCTGGCCTACGCGGCGGACCACGGGCGCTACGTGGCGGCGGCGGAAGACATCGAGGGCGCCAACTCGATCCGCTGGCACGGGGTTCGTTCCGGCGGGGCGTTCGACGGCGCCAAAGGGCCGCTGGCGCCGTACCTCGGCGGCGGCGGCGCCAGCGCCTGGGTGCGCCGCTGCCCGGGATTCCGCCCCGACGCGGCCGGGTTCGAGGCGTCGTGCGGCGGCTACGGCTACAACGCGCTGGGGGTCGGCTCGGAGCTGTGCCTGCCGGGCGGCGGGCAGGCGGTCGGCATGCGGCCCGGCGCGCTGGCCCGGCCGGCGCAGACGGTGATGTTCGCCGATGCGGCCTACGTGCAGGGCAACGGCGCGAAGGCCAAGCTCATCGAGTATTCGTTCGCCGAGCCGCCGCGGTTCGCCGGCGGGGGCGCGCCGTGGCCGACCATCCATTTCCGCCACCGGGGCAAGGCCAACGTGGCCTGGGCGGACGGCCACGTGACCGCCGAAACCCTGGACCGGACGGGCGCGCGGGGAAGCGCCCAGAAGCTGGGCTGGTTCGGACCGGACGACAACAGCCTGTTCGATCCGTTTTGAAAAGGCATCCGTCCCGGCCGATTGGCGCCATCCTCAATGGACCGATTTGTATGATCATTAATTAATGATAGTATGTTCCGAAATATATTATATCTATATGTATTACAATCAGTAACAACTATTGTTAAATCTGATTACATATGATGTTTAATTAATGATCATATGAATTGCGCGGAGCGGGCTCCGGTCCGCGAAGGGCCGGGCGGGCGGACCGCAAACCGGGCTGAAAATCAATTTGCCCATATTTGCAGATTGACGGATAGGGGCGGATCGTCTAGTTTTCCCCGCGTCGATACAACTCTGGCTGTTCTGTGAGAGTGGGTTTCCCCCACTCTTTTGCATATCGGGAGTTGGCGGATGGTCGCGCTTTTCCCCCGCATGGGGAGGAGGTTTGAAATATGAACAACGAATTGCTGGCCGTATTTGAATACATGGAGCGGGAACGCAAGCTGGACCGCGAAACGCTCGCCCAACTGGTCGAGTCCGCCTTGCAGGTGGCCGGACGCAAAAGCATCGGCCGGGTGCGGGACCTGCGCGTCGCGATCGATCGCAAGACGTTGGAAATCAAGGCGTTCGCGAGCATCCAGATCGTGGATTTCGTCCGCAACCGCGACGAGGAAATGTCCCTCGACGACGCCCAGGCCAAGTTTCCGGGCAAGAATCTGAAGCTCGGCGACCTGATCGAAATCGAAGTCACCCCGCGCAACTTCGGGCGCATCGCGGCCCAGACGGCCAAGCAGGCCATCATCCAGAAACTGCGCATGGCCGAAAAGGACAAGGTCTACGGCATCTACAAGGACCACGTGGGCGACATCGTGACCGGCACCGTCCGGCGGTTCGACCGCAGCGACGTGTTCGTCGATCTCGGCGACGCCGAGGGCGTCATGCCCGGCAAGGAACGCGTGCCGAGCGAGGAATACCAGATCGGCGACCGCATCCGCTTCCTGCTGCTGAACCTCGACGCCCAGGCCCAGGGCACGCAGCTGACCCTCTCGCGCGCCAATCCCGACTTCATCAAGAAGCTCTTCGAGCTGGAAGTCTCCGAGATCGCGGACGGCACGGTCGAGATCAAGGGCATCGCCCGCGAGGCCGGCTTCCGCACCAAGATCGCCGTCCATTCCAACGACGAGAAGGTCGATCCGGTCGGCGCGTGCGTCGGCCTGCGCGGCCAGCGCGTGAAGAACATCGTGCGCGAGCTGTCGGGCGAAAAGGTGGACATCGTCAAGTGGAGCACGGACATCAAGACGTTCGTGACCAACTCGCTGGCGCCGGCCAAGCTGCTGCGCCTCGAGGTCGAGGAGCTCGACAACACCGTCAAGGTCATCGTCGAGGCCGACCAGCTTTCGCTGGCGATCGGCAAGAAGGGCCAGAACGCCCGGCTGACCGCCAAGCTGACGGGCTGGAAGGTGGACATCCAGAAGGACGAAGGCGACATCACCTTCGAGGAAAAGATCGCGCGCGCCACGGATCAACTGGCTGCCGTGGAAGGCATCGGCCGCGAGCACGCCGAAAAGCTCGTCGCGGCCGGCTTCCTCACGCTCGAGGGCATCCTCGCGGCGGAAATCACGGATCTGGTCGACGTGGAAGGCTTCGACGCCGACGTCGCCCAGCAGGTGCGCGCCGCGGCCGAAGCCGCGTTCGAGCGCGAAAACGGAAAGGCGACGGAGTAACCATGAGAATCTGCGACCTCGCCAAGGAACTGATGACCACGGGCAAGGAGCTCCTTGCCCTCCTGCAGGCGCGCGG
>ERZ795051.2786-NODE-2786-length-18858-cov-11.016806_pt1 | contig 18858 bp, 8 predicted proteins | sample MGYA00375135_ERZ795051 | MGnify/ENA primary metagenome ERZ795051 (study PRJEB30180, sample SAMN05720222) | activated sludge metagenome | isolation source: Anaerobic digester | place: Japan | collected 2015-05-26 ... | reverse complement strand
GTGGTTGAAGGGCTGGACTTCAACTTCGGGCATGGTCGCAGGGGTTCGGTCCAGACGCTGAGAGAGTTCGCCGACAAGCTAGGCTACACGGTCGAAGTGGTAGAGACGGCCCGTTGCGAAGAAATTCCGGGAGCGCCGTCGGTGCATAGTTCGGCCGTGCGGGCGGCACTGCGGGAAGGGCGCGTGGATCTGGCCCGGGCCATGCTGGGCCGGCCATATCGCGTGACGGGCGTGGTCGGGTCGGGGGCGGGCCGCGGAGCGCGGCTGGGCTTTCCGACCGCCAATCTACACCAGATAGAGCACATGCTGCCGCAGGAGGCGGTCTACGCCGCGGCCGCCCAGTTGGCTGACGGCAGCTTGTACCTGGCCGCGGTCAACGTGGGTCCGCAACCCACATTTGCGGACATGCAGGCCCGCGTGGAGGCGCACCTGCTGGACTGGCACGGCGTGCTAAACGGTCAGCCCATGGCCCTCTACTTCCTCCAGCGACTGCGGGCTCAGACGCGCTTTGGCAGCACCGCAGAGCTTTGCACTCAAATCGCGCAGGACGTAGCTGCGACGCGAACGCATGCGGATGTGCTGAACGAACTGCGGTCCAAACCACTAATGCCGCTGTTTCGGTAGTTCGCCGGATCAAGGCCGCGGCCAGTAAACAATGTCGTTGTTCTCACCGCGCGGGTCGTGCACACCGCCTTCGTCAGCGCCGTTGGGCCCCACGGAGTACAGCCGGAACGTCCCGCCGGTCCGCTCATATTTGAGGTTGTCCCCAGTAAACGGATCGACGGTGAAATCGGCGCCGCCAAAAACCTCCAGCGATTCCGGGTAATCCCCGTATTGCTGCCGATAGGCATTCAGATGCGTGACCAGGCGCGTCGCCCGCCGCAGCGCATCGGCTCCTGCGCGGAGCGTGTGATAGCGGGAATAGGCGGCCGGTATCAGCAAGGGATTGCTTTTGTTTGGTTCCTGGAAGCGCCGCTCCAGTGCTTCCAGCATTTGCTGAGCCTCTGGGTACGGTAGTGCCAGGGCTTGCCCCAACTTGTCGTAGTAGTCGTTGCCGTCCGCCACAGACGATTTGAAGTCGATCTGGTGCAGGCGCTCAACTCGGGCGGCGACATCTTCTCGCGGGGGTGACTCGATCGTGTGCAAGAACTCGGTCGCCTTGGCCGCATCCAGAGTGTACGTACCGCTTTCTGAATCGTAGGTGTACATGCTCTGTACTGTATCCAGGAAGAAAGCTCGCTCTGCCTGAAGTGTCTCGGACGGCGAGCTCGGGCTGCGGTAGTCTTCCTCAAGGCGCTCCGCAAGCGCCACATAATCGAGCTGCTCGCCCGCCGGATCAGCTTGCAGGTCCAGGAGCGCCTCGGCGGCCAGCTTCTGAATGCCGGCCCCCACCAGGCTCTCGATTAACGTGAAGCCGCTGCCCGCCTGCGCTCCGCCCGCCAGAGCGTCCAGATAGCACTCGGCCGCACTGTCGGCCAAGCCGGCCGCCGCGTGCAGGCGACCTTGCACCACTGAGACGCAGCTAACTTCGCGCACCGGGCTGAGGTTCGGCAGCAAGGCCGCGATGAAGCTTCCGTCCCCGCTTTTGAGGGGCCAGCCCTTATATTCCAGCGTTAGTGCTTTGCGGAAATGGTCCAGCGCGTCCTGATTGTCAGCGAGCCAGGCCCGAATGTCCGGCGTACCGAGAACGCTCGGGTCACCGGCCAGCGCTGCTTTCAGCGATTCCCGGGACCCTTTCCATGGCGCCACGCTTGCCATGATCGCCTCGTATTCAGGCACGGCGCTCGGGCCTTCGATGGTGATGAAGGATCTGGCCCACGCCAGATAATCCACAGGAGCCGCGGGATCGGGCTGTGGGACGCCGCCCCATTTAGAGGCCTCCACGGAAGTTTCCGCACGGACCTCCTCTGCCATTTGGTCTAGCGGGTCGGCCTCTTCTTCCGCGACCGCAAATCCAGCGTCTTCCTCATCCATTGTTTGCGAGTCTTCGGACTCGACCGCCTCCCCGGCAATTTCATCCGCGGCCTCCGCGCCCTCCATAGCCGCCACCTCGTCCGAAACCGGCAGATCTTCAGGTTCCGAGATTTGCGCCACGTCTGTTTGAGGCCCCTCGCCGTCGCCTTTGGTAATCGCCACGGCTACGTCTGGTTGCCGCCTTTTCTCTGGTCTCGGCCTGACAGTCTCCGCGCCCGCAGGCTGGGAGGCCGGCCGGGCGTTCGGCCCGTATAGCGCCGTAAGCATCTCACGCGGTATCGCGCTGACGCCCGAGACCGCTCCCGATTTCCGCACTACCTGCAGCTTCTCCAAGTCAACCCTTATCTCCCCGCCATGGCGCAGCGTGACCACAAACATGGGTGGCTCATCAAGAAACTGGAAGCGCGCACCATCAAGCCAGTCAACCGCCTCCCCGTTCTTCTTCACTTCCGCCCAATCCGATCGATCGAGCAAATCGGGGAGCAGGAAATGCCGCAGCAATTCGCCATTTTCGCCATAAATCACCATGGCGTTGCGGGCGCCACCCCGCCGGTACTCGTCAAGTGTGACTACGAAACGTCCATCATCGCGGATAAACGCCCGGCCGGGAGCGACGTCGTTGACCAGAAAGCGCTCCCACAGCGCCCGCCCGCCGCGCCGGTCGCCGACACGCTCGTACAGCCCGGCCTTACAGCCCCGAATAGCGTCTTCTCCGGGCCGTCCCGGGCGAATTCGCAATTGAAAACGGCGGTTATCGGAATTGGCCTCACGAAGGGGAGTGGAGCTTCGTTGGTCAGCTCCGCGCGTCGTCGGCGCCAGACTCATAATAACGATTAATATCGCCGCCGACCCATGACCAACGCGCTTCATCTCAGTATCCTCCGCCAGATCCGGGGCGCTCCGATCCCCCGCGTACCTCGTGGCGGCACGAATCGGCCGCCACAGCCCCGGTCGATTTGCCGACATGGTAACCTACGACAAAGGAGGTGGGCAGCCTCAAATGAGCGACAACGAACGTTGGCTGGTCACGGGGGCATCCGGGCAGCTCGGCGGACACCTGCTGCGGCAACTGAAACGCGACACAGTTAATAAGACGTTGCTGGCCCTGGCCGGGCGCGGCCCCGTTGATGAGAACGTGAAGACCCTGCGCGTGGACCTGGCTGACGAGCAAGGGCTGCGGCGCGCGGTCGATGATTTCCGCCCCACGCACGTCGTACACGCGGGCGCGATAACCGCCGTCAGCGACGCTTATCAACGCCCCCAGGACGCCGAACGCGTTAACACCTACGCGACGCGTGTGTTGGCCGACGCCGCCGAACTCTGTGCCGCGCGCTTCGTGTTCATCTCTACCGACATGGTCTTCGACGGGACCGCCGCCCCCTACCGCGAATCTGATCCGCCGCGACCGCTCAGCCACTATGGGCGTACCAAGGCCGCCGCCGAACTCCTGCTGGTTGGCCGCACCCACGTGCTTACTATTCGCTTGCCACTGATGTACGGCCTCCCCTGCGGCGGGCGGGAAACGACGTTCTCGCGCCAGTTGGCGGCGGCGCGGCGCGGCGAACCGCTGAAGCTTTTTGTGGATGAATGGCGAACGCCTGTTTGGATTCAGGATGCAGCCCGGGCCGTAATCGGCCTGGCGCGCACCGGCCTTACCGGGCTGATTCACGTCGCCGGCCCGGAGAGGCTGTCGCGCTTCGACTTGATCGAAAGGATCGTCGCGGCGATGGGAATAGCTGACGCCAAGCTGCAACCAGTCTCGCGGCTCTCGATCGCGGCCCCGGAACCGCGGCCGGCAGATTTGTCACTCGATTGCGGCCTCTTGCGAAGCAGTTTTCCGGAGTTGGCGCCGCGGCCGGTTGCGGCCTGTGGCCCGGACTTTTGACCTGCGCCGGCCGCCGCACGGTCTCTAGCCCGCCCAGCCAGTCACATTGGAACGTCTGGCCGTCAAGCCAGTTGTAGCCGATACAGAAGCGCCGTTTGTCGACCGGGATGCGAATGCTCAGTCTGTTTTTGGCTCTTCAGCACCCTCGTTATTATCGGATCTCGAGGCTGTTATCAGGGATGGTCGCTCAATCTTGCGCTCTGGGCAGGTGCGAATGCGGCTAAGTGAGCGAACCGACGATTTTCCAGACCTGTAACTCAGTATTGCACTCAGGCGGGCCTTCGTGTTATTCTGATTTTGGCTTGAGCGCATTCGACGTTGCCCGTCCTACAGGCCGGGCAAGAGTTCGTGCCACACACTGCGCTCGAGTTGGAAGGGTGAATGGCAAAGTTCCTTTTTCCAGGCTAACGAGGGGCTAGGAGATTTCAATGTCGAATAAATCTGTGTGCGTGCGCAAATCGGTTAGAGTCGTGGCCTGCGCGGCCCTTCTGGCGATATTCGTTTCCGGGGCGGCCGCCGGCCCCCCGAATTACATGATCATCAATTCCCCGACGTTCACCGGCAGCGCCGGCCTGAACAGCCTGGTGGCAGCCAAGACTGCCCAGGGGTTCAATGTCACGATCAAGGAATTCCCCACGACCGTGATCCCTGAGACGATTAGAGCCTACATCCAACAGTTTTGGAATACGCCCGACGCCCCCGACTACATCCTGATTGTGGGTGATTCCAACCTGATCCCAGCCTGGTATGGGCAGGGCACACGCCATGCGAATACGGACTTGTACTACGCCTGCATGGACGGCCCCGATGACTGGTATCCCGACGTACCCATTGGACGCTATCCGGTGCGCACTACGGCGCAGCTCACGGCCGTCGTGAACAAGACCAATTATGTAGAGGCCGGCAGCTTCGCGGATCCGAGCTATATAACGCGGGTCGCCTTCCTGGCGACTGACGACCCGGGTGCGATGGCGCCCGATTCGCACGACGCGATGATCGAGGCTTATACCACGCCGGCCGGCCTCACGCCGACACGCATCTATTTCCCCTATCCGAGCGGCACCGGCACCCCCGAGATCACTGCGGCCGTCAACGCGGGCAGCTTGATCGTCACGTACATGGGCCACAGCGGGGCGACGTCCTGGTGGGGGCCGTCCTTCAACCAGAATAACGTGAACGCCCTGACCAACAGCAACAAGTACTGCCTCGTTCTGGGGCTCTCTTGTGACACCGCGGATTTCACGGCGACAGAGTGTTTCGGCGAGACCTGGCTGCGAAAGAGCAACGGCGGCGCGGTCGCGTTCATTTCGGCGAGTAACCGGATTTTTTACACGACCGAACAGGAGTGGGAGTCGGTTCGGCACCTGGAAAACTACCTCTTCCGCGCGTTCTTCGAGGATGGCGAGTATCGCGTGGGACCGGCGTTGCAGAGGGCCTTGTATTACTTCCTCGCCGATCCGGACTACGGCCCCACCCACGAATACACCCTCAATTACTTTGAGGAGTTTACCGTGCTGGGCGACCCGTCGCTGCAGATGCCCATCCTCGGCTTCCAGATCGACGTTGATCCGCCGCTGCAGTCCCGATGCGCGCCGGCCACTCAGGTACAATACACTATCCAGGTCGAACCGCATGCCGGTTTCAACCAGGCCGTGACGCTGGCCGCCTCCGGCTACCCGGCCGGCTGGAATGTCAGCTTCAGCCAGAACTCGCAACCGCCGCCGTTCACTTCGGTGATGACCGTCAGCAACATCAGCGGCGCGGCCGGCATGTACGAAATCCTCTTGACGGGCACCTCGTCTGGGGGCCTGCACCGTTACGCCCTTCCCAAGTTGCACCTGGCCTCGGGCGTTCCGGGCGCGGTCGTGCTGAGCGATCCGCCGGCCGGTGCCACGGGAGTGTCGCGGAGCCCGGTACTTGCCTGGCAAGCCGCGGGGCAGGCGGCGCAGTACGAGCTGCAGATTGCCTCGGACTATGCTTTCACCGACGTGGTATACTCGGCGACTACCGACCTGACCAGTCATAATGTCGACGATTACCTGCTCCAGCTCACGGACTACTACTGGCGTGTCCGCGGAATCAATGGCTGCGGCGCGGGCCCCTATTCCGCTATTCGCAGCTTCACTACGGTACCGCCGCCCAACTACTTCACCGAACAGTTCCCGGCCGGCGTACCGCTGGACCTCCAATACCACACCTACTACTTCATCCCGAACGGTAGCGCCGACTTCTACGAGGTCTGTGGCGAGGAGGCAACTGCGCTGCCCACCAACCCCACCGGTGGAATTTGGCTCGAGCTCTACGAAGACAGTTCCGAAGTGGTGTATCCTTTGCGGCCGATCTCGTTGTACGGCAACTCTTACTCCGTTGTTTTCGTGAACTCCAACGGCAACCTTACTTTCGTTAACGGCGACTCGACCGCCGCCGAAACCTTCGCGGTTCATTTCAACCAGCCGCGCGTCTCACCGCTGTTCACCGATCTGAGCGCCCAGCTCGGCAGCGTAACCTACAAGAATTTGGCGGACCGCCTGGCGATCACCTACCAGAATGTCCCCGAGCGCTATAGCAGCTCCGGGAACACCTTCCAGGTCGAGTTCTTCTACGACACCGGCGAAATCCACATTACGTGGCTCCAATGCCCCGCCGACGGCGCTATCGTCGGTCTGTCCGCCGGACAGGGCGTCCCGGCCGACTTCACCCCGAGCGACTTCACAGACTATCCCTGCGCCGCCGCGTGTTGCCATGCGGACGCCACGTGCACCGTGACCGAACAAGCCGCGTGCGTCGCCCCCGATCTCTGGCACCCGGAATGGCCGGACTGTGCCGTGGCCGACTGCCAGCTACCGACAGGCGCCTGCTGCCACGAGGACGGCACGTGCGAGGTAACCGAAGAGATCGCGTGCACCAGCCCCAGCGTCTGGCATGCCGAGTGGGCGGATTGTAGTGTTGCCGAATGCCCGCAACCGGCCGTACAGCGCGGAGACGCGGACTGCGACGGCACTGTCAACGTGTTCGATATCGACCCGTTCGTAATGGCCCTGACTGATCTGCCGGCCTACACGGCCCAATACGGATGTGCAGCCAACGCGGACTGCAACTGCGACGGCGCTGTGAATGTCTTCGACATCGATGCGTTTGTCTCGTGTATGATCGGCGAATGTCCGGATTGCCCGTGATCGCGGGGCTGAACCCGCACCGCCGGCCGGCGCTCGGCCGGCGCCGATGAAAACTGCCTGATCACACTGCGGCGGGGTCGCTAGCCAACCGAAGGCTGGGACCCCGCCGCCGTCTTTTTAGCCGCTACGACGCTCCCGGAGCGCCGGCGGGCAGCGCGCTGGCGTACGCCGGCAGTTCCCGGCCGCGCTCCGCCCGCCGCAGCTCGATCTGTCCGTCGCGGATGCGGATTTCGAAGCACGGTTGAGCGTGGATCGCCGGTCCTTGCTCCACTCGTCCATCCGCCAGCGCGAAGTGCGAGCCATGCCAGGGGCACTTGATACTGTCGCCGACGATCTCACCTTCTGCCAGCGGCCCGCCCATGTGCGAGCATTCTTCACCCAGCGCGTAGATCCGCCCCGCATGCCGGACCAGAACCACCCGCACATCGTCAACAATCACGCGGCGTGGATCGTCCTCACGCAACTCTCCGACCGGCAGAACCGGCAGGAATTCGCCGGGTCGACCGCGCTCGTCCGCCTTCGTCACGCCGACACGCTGCTGGTAAACCAGGTGCCCGCCGAAATGTGCGGCCATGGCCATCACCGCCCAGCCCAGCCGGGTGAGCGCCTTGCCTGTGTCAATGTTGCCCCGTCTGCGAGCCATGTATGACGAGGTCATCAGCACCAAAGCACCCGTATTCATCATGGCATGCGTCAGCCCGATGCGCCTCTGCTTGACCGAGAGGTGCTGGAAGTCTGCCAGACCGGTGACCGCCGCCGCCACGGCGCCGCCAATACCCACCGCGAGCGCGTGCCTGGCCGCCGTACTGTAACCTCTGCGACGCGATATGGTGTCGTCCAACACGTCCAGTACCAGCGCCGTGGTCCAAGCGCCAACAGGAACGTCCGTGAGTGCCGCATGCAAAGGGTGACCAAACCAGGTACCGTGCAGGAAGTCGCCTGCTTTCTTCCCCACCGGCCCGCCGGCGTCGAAGGTCTTCTTGAGCGCCGCTTCGAGAGGGTCACCGACGCGGTCCAGCCAGTCCTGGCGTTCGACTGTTCCAAATATTCGATCCCAAAATCTGCTCATCAACTTTCTCATGACCGTCTCCTCGAAAACGCGGGTTCTGCCGGCGCCACGCATGATGTTATCGGCAAACCGTTTACAAGTTGTGTAAACACCTGGACTTGCGCGCTATTCAGAGTCGTGTCCACAAAAAAAGCTTTGACATTTCAGTCGCTTCAGGTACTTTGCATGCAGATTCAAAGTTTCTTCAGGCAGAATCGGCCGGCGCGTTCCACGTGCGCAGAACATCGGGTTATGGCCTCGGCCTTATGGCGGTTATGTCGCCGCGCGTGTTCAGCCGCGGCAAAGGAGCCTCTTATGAACCGGATCGCCCTGTTCGCAATTCCGCTCACGCTCGCGTTGGTCTTTGGCTGTCCGCCAAGGGGCGGCGACGAGAACTTAAACCAGAATGAAAACGCAAACGACAACGCCGTAAACGACAACTCGGCAGCCAACGTCAACAACGCCGCTGACGAGAATGCGAACGTGAATTTTGCTGTCGAAAACGACAATGAGAGCGAAAGCGGATATGTAGCCGCGCTCGCGCCTGCGGTCTGGCGCCGCACGTCCTCCCAGTCGATGCGCGGCGGCGGCCAAACCGATCTTGATTACCTGGTCTTGAATGACGATTCCACTGCCGATCTGCACTTTCGACATCCGGACCTCGGCTTTCTGCTCTGTTACGACGGCCTGTTCATGACGACTCCGGGTGTCGTCCTGCTGTACGTAAGCGATCTCTTGCCCGGCGGCCTGATGGCCCAATACGAACTCTTGGATGACAACACCCTTCGCTTGTTCTCGCCCGAAGGACAGTCCCTGGAGTTCGAGCGTGTCGCGGAGCTACCCGACGAATATCGCTGCCAGGATGTGACGGTCGTGAACACCTTCGAGGAGCTGCCGAGTCCACAGAACCAAACCGGCTTGGCCTACGACGGTACGCATTTCTGGTATACGCATTGGGGTTCTGGAGCCGCGGAACTTCAGCCGATCGACCGAACCACCGGCGAGGCAGAGGCCCCGATTGCCGCTCCGACGCCGCCCTACGTGCATGCCTGCCAGGGCACGCACTTCTGGTTCTGTTCGGGGGCGACTCAAATCGTCGTCCGGCGATCCCCGGACGGCACGCCGCAGGATGAGGTGGATACCAATGCGGACCTCGGTACGCCCACTGAAATAGATGTGCTGACGTACGACTCCGACGCCCATCGCCTCTGGCTGTACGGGCGGGCCGCCGCCACAGGCACGTACCGCCTGCTAAGGGTCGAAAGTGACGCCGAGCCCGATGTACTTGCTGACGTCTATCCGCTCGACATTGACATGGCCGCCATGGCTTGGCATGACGGCCTCCTCTGGATACTGCTGGATACCAATCCGCCGGTCGTCATTACCTTCGATCCCGAATCGCTTACCTGCCCGAACACCTATGCCCTACCCCCCGGCGAGACGAATTGGTTCGGTCTGGCATGGGCCGGCGATTCGCTCTACTTGATCGGTAAAGAAGCCGGGGACGGTGTGCTCCTGCAAGCGCAGGTGTCGCCGTAGCCCGGAAATCTGCGGCTCGTTCGGTGAAAGAGGAAGATTACGGCTTCGGTTTCGGGGCCGTTTTCTTCGCGCCGTTGCCCGGCTTGGGCGCTGCAGTGGGCGGCTTGGTACCGTTGTCCGGCAGCTTCAGCTCAGTGCCCTCGAGCAGAACGTCCGGGTTCTTGATCTTGTCCTTGTTCAACTCATAGATTTGGCGCCAGCGCGAGCCGTCGCCCAGGACATTCCGCGCGATAGTCGTCAGAGTATCGCCGGGAGCCACCACATAGGTTCTCGTGGCCTTGGCATCGGGCTTGCGGGCGGCAGCCGCTTCAACAGCCGGCTTCTCAGTCATAGCCGGCGGTTTGGCAACTTCGACGAGGCCTGGCTTGCTCGCTCCGGCCGTTGCCGATTTCGTGCCGCTGCCGGTGACTTCTTCCTTGGACGGGATGATCAGCACCTGGCCAACCAGCAGGTGGTTCGGGTCGATCCCCGGATTTGCGTCGCGGATCTTAGTCCAGTACTTGCCGTCGCCGTATTGCTGCCGCGCGATGTATGTCAGCGTATCCGACTCTTGGACGGTGTAGCGCATCGGCTCGGGCTTCGGCTTGGCGGCATCGCGGATGCGCGCCGCCGGCTCCTCCCGCATACTGTCCGGCGAGCGCGGCGGCACGGCGACTCCCGGAGTCGCGGGCGGCGTGGCCGCGGGTTCCGGCTGGGTCACCGGGCTCAACGAGGTGCTCGGATCGGGCGTAAGCGGCACGGCGCGCGGCAACGGACCGACGCGCAGCGGCTGCCCGGGCTGCGGCTCGAGGGTGGCCACCGGTTGAGAAGCGCTCGCACGCTCCGGTCCCGAGGTCATGAAGCCACCGGCCTCCGCCTCAGGCCATCGGACCGGCTGGGACGCGGGGGTCTCGGGTGGCAGTTCTCCGGCCGGGGGGCGCGCCGCCACAATGGGCGGCTCGGCCGGCGGCGTCACCACGGTTCGCTGATCGGAGGCCACCGGCGGCAGCAACGTCCGTTGGGGGCTGGTGGTTGCCACCGGGGGCTGACCTTTCGTCGCAAGGCGTTCAGTCGGGCGAGGCGTGGACGGCGGCGCCGGCCGCGTCAGCCGCGGTTTATCGCTGGTCTTGGTTGCAGACGGGCGGGGCGAACTTCTTTGAGCATCGGAAGCCGCCGTTGCGTCCGACTTACTCTCGGGCTGCCCGGCAGGAACGTTCCAAGGAATGCTGGCGGTCTGCCCGTTATCGCTGCCCTTGTTGAACAAGAAAATCAGCGCCGCGATGATCACAAATACCCCGGCGACCAATCCGACTTTCACTTCCGTGCGCATCCGACTGTCCCTGTAAAAATGGCGGTCCGACCGCGTCGCTCGCCACGGCCGGACCGCATTATACCTTCGGCCTATGCAACGTATAGCACGGCCGGAGCTTAACTTACGCCGGAAGCGGCGCCCGTTCAGTTGCCGGCTTTGGCCGCGCTTCCGTCCGCACGCCCAGCATCAGCAGCGGGGCGGCGATAGCAATGGACGAATAGGAACCCGCGAGCGTACCGACCAACAGGCAGTAATTGAAGCCGCGGATGCTGCTTCCGCCGAAGATGTACATCACGAGCACGACCATCCAGACGGTGATCGAGGTCAAGATGGTGCGCGACAACGTCTGGTTGATGGCGTCGTTAATGACCTGCGGCGTGATACGTCCGAGCCGCCCACGCATTTCGCGGATGCGATCGAATACCACGATGGTGTCGTTCACGGAATAGCCGATGATCGTGAGCAGCGCCGCCACCGTCGTCATGTTGATTTTGAAGTCTTCAATCAGCAGCGAGCGGCCAATGCTGGACAGGAACCCGGCCAGCCCCGCGGGGACTACTGCAGGCGGGTTGATGATCCACCCCGCCACGCCCAGGGCCGCCACGGCAATCAGCACGTCGTGCACCAACGCCACCACGGCCGCCACGCCGAAGCGCACCTGCCCGAACCGGAACCACAGGTAAGCGATCATCATGCACCACGAGAGCACCACGGCCAGAATGGCCTGAGTGCTGGCGCGTTGCGCGATTTGAGGCTTGAACAACGAGACCTTGCGCAGCGACTGTTCGTTATCCAAGGCCGTCTGGGCCAGGTCCAGTTCCTTCTTGGCCAGTTCGTTTTCCCAGTGGGCGGGATCGTCGGCGTAACGAATGTGATCGTCGGCGACCACGACCACCACGCTGGAATACAGCGTGTCGCCCGTGTCGCTCTTGCCGGCCGGCTCTACGCCGATCACCTTGACACGGCGGTATGGGAAGTCCTGGTAACCGGGCTGCAGTCGCATGCTTCGCAGCCGGTCCACCAGCCCGCCCGGAACGTCCTCTGTCACGCTCTGCGGAGGGTCGAGGTTGGTGAAGTACATCGCCGCGCCGCCGAGGTAGTCGGTCAGGGCCTCAGCCGTCATGCCGCCCGGAAAAGCCGGGGTCAAAATTACGTTGTCGAGTCGGCGATCGGTGATCGGGAACGGGTTGCCGTTGGCGTCTCCGACGAACTTGTAGTTGACGCGTGCCTGGCGCTGCAACCGGTCACCCAGCGCCTCTTCCAGCGCCCACTGCACCAGCCTCCGGTTCTTCTCGGTGGTCGTGACGTTCCAGAAGCGTCCCCTTTCGGTTGTGAAGCCGGCTTCGGTAACCAAGTTGACCGATGAACTGGCGATATCGGCCCCGGAATTGCGCGTCGTAGTGCTCAAGCCGCGCACGAACGTGGTGAATTCCTCAGCCGCGACCGTGCCGCTGGCCCGCAACAGCACGGCGTTCTCTTCCGTGTGATCATCGACGCCGCCGCGCATCAGCCAGCCCTGATCCTCCAACGGTTCGGTCACCAGTGCCGCCAGGCGATTGTTCGGAATACCGGGCGCCCGCAGCCGGAACAGATTCGGCGTGCCGGTGACCGGCTCGACCGTGGCCTCGGCCAGCTTGGCGGCATCGTCCCTTATGATTTCGCCCACCTGCGCCAGCTCGGCCCGGATCATCCGGTCGTCCAGCGGCTGGTCGGGATTCTGCTTGACGTCAATCTCCGCGCTGACGCCGCCCTGGAACTCGACGTCCAGGTAATCACGCTTGCCGCGCGACAGGAACAGAACCAGGCCCACCACCACCACGCAGAGCGACGCCGGGATGAAGATCTTTCTCATCCCGTACCAATCAATCTTCGGCACGCCGATCAGCTTCAGCATTCTGATTTCTTTCAGCCAGCCGTACTTGATCAGGATGGCGAAGACCGTGCGCGTCACGAACAGCGACGTGAACAAGCTGATCGCAATACCCCAGCCCAGTGTCAGGCCGAAGCCCTTGATCTCTTCGCTGCCCACATAGTAGATGATCACGCAGGTCAGGATGGTCGTCAGGTTCGAGTCCAGAATCACCGAGAAGGCCTTCTCGTACCCGTTCTTGACGATCAATCGCAGCGAGGAGCCGCGCTCCTTCTCCTCCCGCATACGTTCGAAGATCAGCACGTTCGCGTCCACGCTCATGCCGACCGTCAAAACCAAACCGGCGATTCCTGGCAGCGTTAACCGCGCTTGCAGCATCGCCATCACTGCCAGCACGACCACGACGTTCATCAACATGGCCCCGGAGGCGATCAGACCGCCGACCATGTAATAGATGGACATGAACAGCGCTACGGCACATACGCCGATCACGCCGGCCCGGAAGGCCATGTCGCGGTTGGTCGCGCCCAGGCTGGAGCCGATGGTACGTTCAGAGATCGGCGTATCCTTGAGCCGCGCCGGCAGCGAGCCGGCCTGCATGGTCTGCACCAGGTACGACGCCTTCTCATAGCTGAAGCCGCCTGGAGACGTAATCTGACCTTGCGTGCTGATCTTGCTCTGAATGTTCGGCGCAGAGTAGGCCACATTATCGACCAGAATACAGAGCGGCCGCTCAATGTTGGCCCGGGTTAGCTGCTCGAAGCGGTAGCCGCCCACCACGTCCAACTCAAAGTGAACCGCCAGGCCGCCGCTGCGCGGATCGGGCTCCGCCCGGGCGTTTACCAGGCGCCAAGTGTTATCCGCCAGCAGGCCGTGCTCAGCCCCCAACTTGGCCAAAACGTAGAAGTCTTTGCCCAGTTTCTCCGCGACATAACGCGACGTCCTTGGATCGAAAGTCTCGACGTCGGCCGCCGACTTCAGATCGAAGAAATTGATGGGGCTGTCGATTCGGAACCAGCCGTATTCGTCGCCCGCGGCCGGCTCGCGCCCGCGCTGCTGCAACTGCTGCCGGTAACGGTCGAACTTGGTCGGGTTGGAGGGGTCCGGTTCTGCCAGAATGCGGAATTCCAGCACGCCCGCCCCGCGCAGCAGTCGCTGCAAATCCTGCGGGCCGTCCAGGTAGCCGCGGTTCTTGTGCCACACGGAATACGTGGCCAGCACGCGGTCGATCTTGTCCGCCAGCTCAGGGTGCTTGTCCTTAATTTGCTGGATGCTGTTCGCACGCATCTGCGAACCCTCATCCATTTCCAGCGTCTGCTGGAACAGGTCGGCATCGATATTCGTCGCCATGAACGCGTCGACCGCGTCCTCTAGCGCGTCTTCCGCGTCCCGCAAGGCCGACTGGAGATCCTCCATCGTCTTGACCGGCGCACTGGCCGGGGCGCTGGCCGGTTCATTTGTCGCCACTTCGTCCGGCGGGTTCTCCGCCGACTGCGTCTGGGCCGCTTCAACCGGCCCGAGGCGATAAGCTTCCAGCGCCGCGGTGTACGTGTCATAGGCCGCAGCCGCCTGGTTCAGCCGCGCCAAGCGTTCCTCCGAGCCGCGCGCCAACGTCTGTATGGCGGCCTCTCGCTCGGCGCCTGTTTGCTGCAATGCATTTTCGAGCTCGCCTCGCGTAATCGCTGCCGAAAACAGGTCCTTCAGCGCGTCCGCGTAATCCTTGCGAAGCTGCTGTGCCTGCGCCGGCGGCAGCGGCATCTGGACTTCGAGGCGGTTGCGGCCCATGACGCGCCAGGCCAGGTCGTACACGCCCTGCGGATCGACGCGCTTCTGAAGCTGTTGCTTGACTTCCTCGGCGAGGTTTGGATTGCCCTCCATCCCCTTGTCATCAATTTCGTAAATCAACGAGACGCCGCCCGCAATGTCCAACCCCGGGCGAAGGGTGTTTTTCGGGTTACGAATCAGCGCGGCCGCAGCGACCAGCACCACCAAAATGATCAGGACGCGCTGACCAACGTTCTTTTCCCACATGGAAATTCCTTTACGAACTTTGAATGGACTATGTAGGCCAGTAAATCGAACCAAAACCCGCCGTCGCGGGGCTCTACGTGCTGCCTTCCCCATCCGCCGGCGACGATTCGCCGGGCATCAACACGGAGGACCGGTTCGTTTCAGAACGGTGACCAACGCGGGATCAAGCACCGGCCGCGCTAGGAAATCGGGCGGGACATCGGCGAGCACCGGCGGTAGATACCCGTCAGCTCGCCAGGGCGGTAATAGCTCGCCCCACGCGGAATGGGGAACCGGACCCGCATTCAACGGACCGCAAGCGATGGCTCCCGCAAGCGGCCCGGCAGATTCGGCCTGCATCGCCCAGTCCAAGTGCCAGGGCCGTCGCGCGGGTACCGCGTCTGGCCAAGGCGCCGTCCAGGCCGGCGTCTGGGGTTTGGAATGCGCGGGGTCGGCAGGACCGGACGCGGGGTACTCGGCCGAGTCGCCGCGCTGATCATTTGCGGGCTCGGAGGCCGGCACCGCCGGAACGGCTGAACCGGACGCCGCGTCGCTTGATGAATCGGCGACGGGATCGCAGTTCTTCGGGCCTGGCAGCAGATGCGAACAAAGCCCCCCCTCGGCCGCCATCAGCAGAACCAAGCCCGCACCGGCGCAGATACTCCAGAACCTGTCCGCCCATAAGCGCAGCATTCGGCTAATCTTACCGCGATTTCGGATACATGCCAACAGCCCGTAAAACGTCGCGCGCCTTCATGGCACGCCCGGTGACGCCTGTGCCCGGCTGTGCTATGCTGCGCAGAATGCCTGCGGACACTATGGCGAATCAGGCACGCCGGAGCCGGAATGGACCGTCTGCCCGCGCCTGGCTGGCGGGCGTTCTAAATCTGCTTGTACCGGGGCTGGGAATCATCTACCTGGGCCGCGCCTGGACCGGCCTGATCGTCGGGCTGATCTTCGCCGCTTTTGCCAACCTCGCGCTCTGGGCGGTATTGCTAATTCCGGACGATCTGCCGGATTGGGGACCGCCATTGGCACTCGGGCTGGCCGCGGGAGCCTACGTAGGCTGCCAAGTTAACTTCGTAAAGTCATCCCGCGACCGCCAAAAGCGCGAGCAGGAGGCGGTTCGCCGCAGCGCCCTGGCAGCAGTCGGGCAGGCGCTGGAATGCGGCGATTTCAACGCGGCCCAAGCCGCACTGGAGCCTGTCCGCCATCTGGCATCGCAAGACCTGCTGGTCGCCTACCGGCTGGCCCAGGTGCTCACCGGTCTGGGCGATGCGCAGGCGGCCTGGGCGGCCTGGCGACAGGTCAAAACTCTAGACCGCCATCGTATTTATCGGGACGAATGGCAGACAGACGCAAGCGAGGCGCTACACTCTTTTGCTGCAGCCGCCCAGCAGGCGCCGCCGTCAGCCCACCAATGTGATTTGCGTCGTTTTCTCGGTCGATAATAACCGAGCAGCAGCCACGCGGCTTGCTGGTGTGTGCCGCGGCATCTAGAATCAAACGCCGGGTGTGGTCCTGTAAGGTGACCGATCCGGAGAGGGGCACGCCGGGTCAGCGGGCGACCCTGCTGCTGACAAGGAGATTCTTGCGGATGTTCGAACGATTTACGGACCGCGCGCGGAAGGTGATGGCGCTGGCCAACCAGGAGGCCCAGCGGTTCAACCACGAATACATCGGCACGGAGCATATCCTGCTCGGGCTGGTTAAGGAGGGCTCGGGCGTCGGGGCCAACGTGCTGAAGAACCTGGGCGTCGACCTGCGTAAGGTACGCCTCGAGGTCGAAAAACTCGTCAAAAGCGGCCCCGAGATGGTCACCATGGGCAAGCTGCCCCAAACGCCGCGGGCCAAGCGCGTCATCGAATACGCCATCGAGGAAGCCCGCAACCTTAACCACAACTATGTGGGCACCGAACACCTGCTGCTCGGCCTGCTGCGCGAGCAGGACGGCGTCGCCGCCCAGGTCCTGATGAATCTGGGCCTGCGGCTCGAGGACGTGCGCGAGGAAGTACTGAACCTCCTTGGTGCGGGCGTCGAGTCCGAGGAAAGCGCCGCCGCCAGCACGCCCAGCGACGCCCCGAAAAAGGGTAAGAGCAAAACCCCGGCCCTCGATTCCTTCGGCCGCGACCTGACCGACCTGGCCCGCGAGGGCAAGCTCGACCCGGTCATCGGGCGTACGGACGAGATCGAACGCGTGATCACTGTCCTGTGCCGCCGTATGAAAAACAACCCGGTGCTACTGGGCGAGGCGGGCGTGGGCAAGACCGCCATTGTCGAAGGCCTGGCGCAGAAGATCGTCCGTCATCAGGTGCCCGAAATTCTGCACGACCGGCGGATCGTGGTGCTCGACCTGGCGATGATGGTCGCCGGCACCAAGTACCGCGGCCAGTTCGAAGAGCGCATTAAGGCGGTCATGAACGAGGTTCGCCGGGCGCGTAATGTGATCCTGTTCATCGACGAGCTGCACACGCTGGTCGGCGCCGGCGGCGCGGAAGGCGCCATTGACGCTTCCAACGTGCTGAAGCCGGCCCTGTCGCGCGGCGAAATCCAGTGCATCGGCGCCACGACCTTCGATGAATTCCGCAAGTACATCGAAAAGGACGCCGCCCTCGCACGGCGCTTCCAGCCGATCCACGTGGACGAGCCGACCACCGAGCACACGCTCGAAATCCTCAAGGGCCTGCGCGACCGCTACGAGGCTCACCACCGCGTTCACATTACAGACGGCGCCCTGGCCCAGGCTACCGAGCTGTCGCATCGTTACATCACCGGCCGCGTGCTGCCTGACAAGGCCATCGACGTGATCGACGAGGCCGGGGCCCGCATTCGCATCCAGAGCATGACCATGCCGCCTGATCTGGCCGAGGTCGAGCGCGATATCGAGCGTCTGACCAGCGAAAAGGACGAGGCGGTCAAGAACGCGGATTACGAGCGAGCGGCCGAGCTGCGCGACAAGTGCGAGCAGCTCCGCGCCAAGAAGGAGGAAATCCAGCGTGACTGGAAGAACCGCTCGAAGGAAGTCGACGGCGTCGTGGATGAGGACGTCATCGCCGAAGTCGTCAGCAAGATGACCGGCATCCCGCTGACCCGCCTCGAAAAGGAAGAGGCCAGCCGCCTGCTGGAGCTCGAAACCGAGCTGCACAAGAAGGTCATCAGCCAGGACGAGGCCATCAGCGCCATCGCCCGCAGCGTACGCCGCAGCCGCAGCGGCCTGAAGGACCCGAACCGCCCGATGGGCTCGTTCGTCTTCCTCGGCCCGTCCGGCGTCGGCAAGACGCTGCTGGCCAAGAGCCTGGCGGAGTTCATGTTCGGCGACGACGAGGCGCTGATCGTGATCGACATGTCCGAGTACATGGAGAAACACAACGTCAGCCGCCTGATCGGCGCTCCGCCCGGCTACGTCGGCTATGAAGAGGGCGGGCAGCTCACCGAGCGCGTCCGCCGCCGCCCGTACGCGGTGGTCCTGCTCGACGAAATCGAGAAGGCGCACCCCGACGTGTTCAACATGCTGCTGCAGATCATGGAGGAAGGCCGCCTGACCGACTCCTTCGGCCGGCACGTGGACTTCAAGAACATCATCATCATCATGACCAGCAACATCGGGGCCGAGCGCATCATGAGCCAGGACCCGTTCGGCTTCATGAAGCGCGATGAAGAGCTGAACTACGAGAAGATGAAGGCCATGTTGATGAGCGAATTGGAGCGGCATTTCCGCCCCGAGTTCATCAACCGCCTCGATGAGGTCGTGGTGTTCCACAAGCTCACGCACGACGACCTGATCAACATTCTCGACCTCGAACTGGGCAAAGTGAACGCCCGGCTGAAGGAGCACGGCCTCAAGCTGATCCTGACGCCCGAGGCCAAGGAGTTCATGCTCGAGAAAGGCACGGACGAAAAGTTCGGCGCCCGGCCGTTACGGCGGGCCATCTCGACCCACATCGAGGACCCGCTGAGCGAGGACCTGCTCCGCGCGAAGTACGCCGGCAAGAACATCATTCGGGTGAAGGTTGAAGGCGAAGATGACGACCGCAAGTTCGTCTTCGAAGGCGACACGGTCGAGCC
>ERZ795051.2780-NODE-2780-length-18898-cov-5.829114_pt1 | contig 18898 bp, 14 predicted proteins | sample MGYA00375135_ERZ795051 | MGnify/ENA primary metagenome ERZ795051 (study PRJEB30180, sample SAMN05720222) | activated sludge metagenome | isolation source: Anaerobic digester | place: Japan | collected 2015-05-26 ... | reverse complement strand
TAGAGCACTTCCTTGGTAAGGAAGAGGTCACGAGTTCAATCCTCGTCAACAGCTCAACAAGCAATAAGATAATTGAACAATTTTAATTATATCACTTTTAAATAAATTTTGAGTTATGGCAAAAGAAAAATTTGACAGGTCAAAACCGCACGTAAACATCGGTACCATCGGTCACGTTGACCATGGTAAGACCACTTTGACTGCTGCAATTACAACAGTACTTGCAAAAAAAGGACTTTCTGAATTACGTTCATTCGATTCTATCGACAACGCTCCAGAAGAAAAAGAACGTGGTATCACTATCAACACTTCACACGTTGAGTACCAAACAGCAAACCGTCACTATGCACACGTTGACTGTCCTGGTCACGCTGACTACGTTAAAAACATGGTTACTGGTGCTGCTCAAATGGACGGTGCTATCATTGTAGTTGCTGCAACTGATGGTCCTATGCCACAAACTCGTGAACATATCTTGTTAGCACGTCAGGTAAACGTACCTCGTTTGGTTGTTTTCATGAACAAATGCGACATGGTTGACGATGCTGAAATGTTGGAATTAGTAGAAATGGAAATGCGCGAATTGCTTTCATTCTATGATTTCGATGGCGACAATACTCCTGTTATCCGCGGTTCTGCACTTGGTGCATTAAACGGTGTTCCAGAATGGGAAGAAAAAGTAATGGAATTGATGGATGCTGTTGATAGCTGGATTTTATTACCAGAACGCGCAGTTGACAAACCATTCTTGATGCCTGTTGAAGACGTATTCTCAATCACTGGTCGTGGTACAGTTGCTACTGGTCGTATCGAAACAGGGGTTGTTAAAGTTGGTGATGAAGTTCAAATCATTGGCTTGGGCGCAGCAGGTATGAAATCTGTTGTAACTGGTGTTGAAATGTTCCGTAAACTTCTTGATTCAGGTGAAGCTGGTGATAACGTTGGTTTATTACTTCGCGGTATTGACAAAGACGAAATCAAACGTGGTATGGTTATTTCTCACCCAGGTAAAGTAACTCCTCACTCTGAATTTAAAGCTTCTGTTTATATCTTGAAAAAAGAAGAAGGTGGTCGTCACACTCCATTCCACAACAAGTATCGTCCACAATTCTACATTCGTACTTTGGACGTAACTGGTGAAATTACTCTTCCAGAAGGAACAGAGATGGTAATGCCAGGCGACAACTTGGAAATCACTGTTAAATTGATCTACCCAGTAGCTTGTAGCGAGGGTCTTCGTTTTGCAATCCGTGAAGGTGGTAGAACAGTTGGTTCTGGACAAATTACAGCTTTGCTTAACTAATAAAAGCTTTCTGTATAACTAATAAAAACAGATAGGAAACGAGTAATCTGCGGATTACTTGTTTCCTTCTTTAAAACAAATAAACGGGTCTAGCTCAGTTGGTAGAGCACTGGTCTCCAAAACCAGGTGTCGGGAGTTCGAGTCTCTCGACCCGTGCAAAAAAATCTATTTGCGAACATATGAAACTCATCAATTATTTCAAAGAATCTTATACAGAACTTGTCCACAAGACCTCATGGCCTACACGACAAGAACTGACCAACAGTGCAGTAGTTGTTTTAGTAGCTTCCCTCCTTATTGCACTTGTAGTATGGGCAATGGATTCTATGTTTGAATGGATCATGACGAACATTTACAAAGTTCTCTAATTTTCTAGGAGGTTATCATGTCTGAGACAACAAAAAAATGGTATGTATTGCGTGCCATAAGTGGTAAAGAAAACAAGGTAAAAGAATATGCTGATGCTGAAATCAGAACTACAGACCTTGGGCAATACGTATCTCAGGTTTTGATTCCGATGGAAAAAGTTTACCAAATTCGTAACGGAAAGAAAACGATTAAAGAACGTAGCTATTTACCCGGTTATGTACTTGTAGAGGCTAACATGACAAACGAGACGATGGGACGCTTGCGTAACATCCCCAACGTGTTAGGTTTTTTAGGCGCATCTCCTGGTGGAAAACCTATTCCTTTGCGTCCGTCAGAAGTAACTCGTATTTTGGGTTCTGTTGATGAAATGCAAGAAATGGGCGAAGAAATTGCTATCCCATACAGCGTAAGCGAAAATGTGAAAGTAATTGCAGGTCCATTTAGTGGTTTTTCTGGCGTTATCGAAGAAGTAAACAATGAGAAGAAAAAACTCAAAGTAATGGTGAAAATTTTCGGGCGAAAAACACCGCTCGAACTTGGTTTCATGCAAGTAGAAAAAGAGTAAACGACGAGGTTACGCCCGTATAGTTGCTCAATCTAATATGTTAATAACAAAATCTTAATTAGAATTATGGCTAAAGAAATTGCTGGACTTATCAAATTACAGATCAAAGGTGGTGCGGCAAATCCGTCTCCTCCTGTTGGTCCTGCTTTGGGTTCCAAAGGGATCAATATCATGGAGTTTTGTAAGCAATTCAATGCCAGAACCCAAGAAGCAGCAGGTAAAATTTTACCTGTAGTTATTACGTACTATGCAGACAAGTCATTCACATTTGTCGTTAAAACTCCTCCTGTAGCTATCCAATTATTGGAAGCTTCAAAATTGAAGAGTGGCTCAGCAGAACCAAACCGTAAAAAGGTGGCTGAAATTACTTGGGAACAAGTAAAAAAGATTGCTGAGGATAAAATGACCGACTTGAACTGTTTCACACTAGAGTCAGCCATGACAATGGTTGCTGGCACAGCGAGAAGTATGGGTATTACCGTGAAAGGTGAATTCCCTAATATTTAACACTTAACTTCAATTCAACAATGGGTAAACTTACAAAAAATCAAAAGTTAGCTGCAGAGAAAATTGAAGCAGGAAAAGCTTATACTCTCAATGAAGCCGCAAAATTGGTTAAAGAAATTACTAAAACCAAATTTGACGCCTCTGTGGATATTGATGTACGTTTAGGTGTAGACCCACGTAAAGCAAACCAAATGGTTCGTGGCGTGGTTTCATTACCTAACGGTACAGGCAAACAAGTACGGGTTCTTGCATTATGTACTCCTGACAAAGAAGCCGAAGCGAAAGCTGCAGGCGCAGACTATGTTGGTCTCGATGAATATATCGAAAAAATAAAAGGCGGATGGACAGATATTGATGTTATCATCACTATGCCTGCTATCATGGGTAAAATTGGTGCTCTTGGTCGCGTATTAGGCCCTCGTGGTTTAATGCCTAACCCTAAGAGCGGTACAGTTACTATGGACATTGGCAAAGCGGTAACCGAAGTAAAATCTGGTAAAATCGACTTTAAAGTAGATAAAAATGGTATCGTTCATACCTCTATAGGTAAAGTGTCGTTCAGCGAACAACAAATTGCAGAAAATGCTAAAGAGTTCATGAATACCATTATGAAACTGAAACCATCATCTGCTAAAGGTACATATGTAAAAAGCATTTATCTTTCAAGTACAATGAGTGCAGGTATCAAAATTGATCCAAAATCAATCGATGAAAACTAATTAAAACGAAGGTATGAAAAAGGAAGATAAAAGCGTAATTATTTCGAAAATACAGGAAACTCTCCAAGCTTACAGCCATTTTTACATTACTGAAGCACAGGGATTAAACGCAGAACAAGTTAGCAATTTGAGACGTCTTTGTGACAAAAATGACGTTAAAATGTTAGTTGTCAAAAATACGTTATTCCAAAAAGCATTAGAAGCTCATGGTGTAGATACCAAGGCTTTAGCTGGTGCTTTAAAATTGAATTCGGCTATTTTGTTTTCTAATACTGGTAACGCTCCTGCTAAATTGATAAAAGAGTTTAGTAAAGCTAACCAAAAACCAGTTTTGAAAGCTGCTTATGTAGAAGAAAGCTTGTATTTAGGTGAAAATCAAGTTGACACTCTTGTGTCTATCAAGAGTAAAAACGAACTTATCGGTGATATCATTAGCTTATTACAATCACCTGCTAAGAACGTTGTGTCCGCACTCCAATCTGGAGGTACCACAATTCATGGTGTGTTACAAACACTCTCTGAAAAAAATTAATTATTTATTAAAACAAAATTACAAACACATAAATTATTATTACAATGGCAGATTTGAAAGCTTTTGCAGAACAATTGGTTAACCTTACAGTTAAAGAAGTAAACGAGTTAGCCGCAATTTTGAAAGATGAATATGGTATCGAACCTGCTGCTGCAGCTGTTGCTGCAGCTGGTCCTGTTGCTGCAGCTGGTGAAGCAGCTGAAGAAAAATCATCTTTTGATGTTATCTTAAAATCAGCTGGTGCCAACAAATTGGCAATCGTTAAGTTAGTTAAAGAACTTACCGGTCTTGGCTTGAAAGAAGCTAAAGATATCGTAGACGCTGCTCCTGCTGCTGTTAAAGAAGGTGTTGCTAAAGAAGAGGCAGAATCTCTTAAAAAGCAATTGACCGAAGCAGGTGCCGAAGTTGAACTTAAGTAAGTCTAACTCCTGGTCTTTCAGGATTTTACGGTTTAGAATCCCGTTCAAACGGGACTCTAAACCTTTTTATGTATAACTAATAAGTTCAACTAATACACCCTTTAATAATGTCTTCAAATACTGAAAATAAAAGAACGAGTTTTGCCTCCATTAAGAACCAGTTATCATATCCTGACTTTTTGGAAGTACAACTCAAATCATTTAAAGATTTCTTCCAACTCGATACTCCTCCTGAAAGAAGAAAAAATGAGGGATTGTACCGTGTGTTTGCTGAAAACTTTCCAATTGCAGATACACGTAATAATTTCGTTCTCGAATTCCTCGATTATTATGTTGATCCTCCCCGTTACTCTATCGACGAGTGTATCCGTCGTGGATTAACGTATAGTGTTCCGTTAAAAGCCAAGTTAAAACTATATTGTACTGATCCTGATCATGAGGATTTTGATACGGTTATCCAAGACGTATACTTGGGACCTATTCCTTACATGACCGACAAAGGTACGTTTGTTATAAACGGTGCTGAACGTGTTATTGTATCACAACTACACCGTTCTCCTGGCGTGTTTTTCGGACAAAGCATACACGCAAACGGCACAAAACTTTATTCTGCGCGTATCATTCCATTCCGTGGTTCATGGATTGAGTTTGCTACTGACATCAATAACGTGATGTACGCCTATATTGACCGTAAGAAAAAATTACCTGTAACCACTCTATTACGTGCTATCGGCTACGAAAGTGATAAGGATATTTTGGAAACATTCGGTCTAGCAGAAGAAGTAAAAGTCAATAAAACAAACTTGAAAAAAGCAATCGGCCGCAAATTGGCTGTTCGTGTTATCAAAACATGGGCTGAAGATTTTGTGGACGAAGATACTGGTGAAGTAGTAAGTGTTGAACGTACAAAAGTACTTATTGACCGTGAAACCATTATCGAAGCAAGCCATATTGATGACATTATCGAATCGGGAAATCAAACCATTTTACTTCACAGAGAAGATCAAAATGTTGATGATTTTACGATTATTTATAATACATTACGAAAAGACCCAAGTAATACAGAAAAAGAAGCTGTATTGCATATCTATCGCCAGTTGCGTAATGCAGAACCTGCTGACGATACATCTGCTCGCGAAACTATCAATGGTCTTTTCTTCTCCGAAAAACGCTATGATTTAGGTGAAGTTGGTCGTTACAGAATCAATAGAAAACTCAATCTGACAACAGATATGGGTGTTCGTGTATTGACCAAAGAAGATATTATTGAAATTATCAAATATCTTGTTAAACTTATCAACTCTAAAGTTGACGTTGACGATATTGACCACTTAAGCAACCGTCGTGTACGCACTGTTGGTGAGCAGCTTTATCAACAATTTAATATAGGCTTAGCTCGCATGGCTCGTACTATCCGTGAACGAATGAACGTGCGTGACAACGAAGTGTTTACACCAATTGATTTGATCAACGCTAAGGCAATTTCATCAGTTATCAATTCGTTTTTCGGTACCAATGCTCTCTCACAATTTATGGATCAAACCAATCCACTGGCTGAAATCACGCACAAACGTCGTTTGTCAGCTCTTGGCCCTGGTGGTTTATCGCGTGAGCATGCAGGATTTGAGGTACGTGACGTTCACTATACACACTACGGTCGCCTCTGCCCTATTGAAACGCCAGAAGGACCAAATATTGGTTTGATTTCGTCATTGTGTGTGTACGCAAAAATTAATGATCTTGGTTTTATCACAACTCCTTATCGTAAGGTCAAAGATGCAGTTGTTGATTTATCAGAAGAAGGCGTTACATACTTGACCGCAGAAGAAGAAGAAGATCTCGTAGTAGCACAAGGTAACGCTCCACTCAGTGATAACGGTCATTTCATTCGTAACAAAGTTAAATCACGATTGGAAGCTGACTTCCCTGTGGTTCCTCCAACAGAAGTGGACTTGATGGACGTTGCTCCGCAACAAATTGCTTCTATTGCAGCAGCCTTAATTCCATTCTTGGAACACGACGATGCTAACCGTGCTTTGATGGGATCTAACATGATGCGCCAAGCAGTACCTTTGTTACGTCCTGAAGCTCCAATTGTAGGAACCGGTATTGAGCGTCAGTTAATTACTGACTCGCGTACTCAACTTATGGCAGAAGGCGACGGTGTTGTAGAATTTGTTGACGCAAGCGTTATCCGCATACGTTACGATCGTAGCGAAGAAGAAGAGTTTGTGAATTTTGAAGACGCTGTGAAAGAATATCCTCTTCCAAAATTCTTAAAAACTAACCAAGATACAACTATCGACTTACGCCCTCTTGTAAGAAAAGGTGACCGCGTAACGTTAAACCAAATTTTAACCGAAGGTTATTCTACGCAAAATGGCGAATTAGCTTTAGGCTGTAACCTAAAAGTGGCTTATATGCCTTGGAAAGGTTACAACTATGAAGACGCTATCGTTATTAATGAACGTGTAGTACGCGAAGATATTTACACCTCTGTTCATGTGAGCGAATATACCCTCGAAGTGCGTGAAACCAAACGCGGTATGGAGGAACTAACCGCTGATATTCCAAACGTTAGCGAAGAAGCTACTAAAGATTTAGATGAAAACGGTATCATTCGCATTGGTGCACATGTAATACCTGGCGACATTTTAATTGGTAAAATTACACCAAAAGGTGAAACCGATCCAACGCCTGAAGAAAAATTATTACGTGCTATCTTCGGTGACAAAGCTGGTGATGTGAAAGACGCTTCATTGAAAGCTTCACCTTCATTAAATGGTGTTGTTATAGGTAAAGAACTTTATTCAAAAGCACAACGTAATCGTAAATCACGTAGTACAGATAAAGAAATCTTAGCCAAATTGGATGCTGAGTTCGACAAAGAAGTTGCAGTATTAAAATCGCAATTGATCGAAAAATTAATTACCATCACTAACGGTAAAACATCTCAAGGAGTTAAAGATTTCTTAGGTGTAGATCTTATCCCTAAGGGCGTAAAATTTACACAAAAACTACTTAACGAAATTGATTACAACGTGGTTCAATTAACCAAATGGACAACTGATCCACATAAAAACGATATGATTAGAGATATCGTAATCAATTACTTGAAAAAATACAAAGAATTTGACTCTAAACTAAAACGTCAAAAATTCAATGTGACCATTGGTGATGAATTGCCTTCAGGTATCGTTCAATTAGCTAAAGTGTATATCGCCAAAAAACGTAAAATTCGTGTTGGGGATAAAATGGCAGGTCGTCACGGTAACAAAGGTATTGTTTCAAAAATTGTTCGTCAAGAAGATATGCCTTTCCTCGAAGATGGAACTTCAGTGGATATCGTATTAAATCCACTTGGCGTACCTTCTCGTATGAACCTTGGACAAATTTTCGAAGCTGTACTTGGTTGGGCTGGTAAAGAGTTAGGAGTCCAATTTGCGACACCTATTTTCGACGGTGCAAACCTTGACGACTTGAACGAATGGTGTGATAAAGCCGGTGTTCCACGTTATGGTAAAACTTACCTTTACGATGGTGGTACTGGTGAACGTTTTGACCAACCAGCAACTGTTGGTGTGACTTACTTCTTAAAATTAGGGCACATGGTTGAAGACAAAATGCACGCACGTTCTATCGGACCTTATTCACTTATTACACAACAACCATTGGGTGGTAAAGCTCAATTTGGTGGTCAACGTTTTGGTGAGATGGAAGTTTGGGCACTCGAAGCATTCGGTGCGTCATACATTTTACAGGAAATTTTGACTATAAAATCAGATGACGTTATGGGACGTGCTCGTGCTTACGAAGCTATTGTGAAAGGTGAACCAATGCCACAACCTGGCATTCCAGAATCACTAAACGTATTATTACACGAGTTGAAAGGTTTAGGTTTAAGCGTTAATTTGGAATAAATTTATTATTTCTACATTAAACCAAATTTTTTACATCTTATAAATTTCAATAAGAATATGGCTTTTAAAAGAGAAACTAAGATCAAAAATAATTTCACCAAAATTTCTATCGGGCTTGCATCGCCTGAAGAGATTTTAGAATCGTCCTATGGCGAGGTGCTAAAACCTGAAACCATCAACTATCGTACATACAAACCTGAACGTGATGGTTTGTTCTGTGAACGTATTTTTGGACCCGTAAAAGACTACGAATGTCACTGCGGTAAATATAAACGTATTCGCTACAAAGGAATCGTTTGCGACCGCTGTGGTGTTGAAGTTACCGAGAAAAAAGTACGTCGTGAACGTACAGGACACATCCAACTGGTTGTACCAGTAGCGCATATCTGGTATTTCCGTTCATTACCAAACAAAATTGGTTACCTCCTGGGAATGCCGAGTAAAAAACTTGATTCAATTATCTACTATGAAAAATATGTGGTAATTCAAGCTGGTGCTGCGGTAGAATTAGATGAAGAACCATTAGTAGAAGGTGATTTGATCGATGAAGACAAATATTTAGATTTGATGGAAAAACTTCCACGGGAAAATCAAATGTTGGAAGATAGTGATCCTAACAAGTTTATCGCTAAAATGGGTGCCGAAGCTATCTATGATATGCTTGCACGCTTAGATTTAGATAAATTATCATACGAATTGCGTAGCAAAGCCGACACTGATACGTCACAACAACGTAGAGCTGAAGCTTTAAAGCGTTTACAAGTTGTGGAATCATTCCGTGCTGCACGTCATAAAAACCATCCAGAATGGATGATTTTAAAAACGATTCCAGTTATTCCACCTGAGTTGCGTCCATTAGTTCCACTTGATGGTGGCCGTTTTGCAACATCAGATTTGAACGACTTATATCGTCGTGTGATTATCCGTAATAACCGCTTGAAACGCTTAATCGAAATTAAAGCACCAGAAGTAATTTTACGTAATGAAAAACGTATGTTACAGGAAGCTGTCGATTCACTAATTGACAACTCACGTAAATCAAGTGCTATGAAAACCGATTCAAACCGTCCTTTGAAATCTCTTTCGGATAGTTTGAAGGGTAAACAAGGTCGTTTCCGTCAGAACTTATTAGGTAAACGTGTCGATTATTCAGCTCGTTCGGTAATTGTCGTTGGCCCAGAATTGAAAATGCATGAATGCGGTATCCCCAAAGATATGGCAGCCGAACTTTACAAACCATTCATCATTCGTAAACTGATAGAACGTGGTATTGTTAAAACCGTAAAATCGGCTAAAAAAATTATCGACCGCAGAGATCCTGTAGTTTGGGATATTTTGGAATATGTTATGAAAGGACACCCTGTACTATTGAACCGTGCTCCAACTTTGCACCGTTTAGGTATTCAGGCGTTCCAACCCAAAATGATTGAAGGTAAAGCTATTCAATTACATCCATTGGCTTGTACTGCGTTCAACGCTGACTTCGACGGTGACCAGATGGCTGTTCACTTACCACTGGGTAACGAAGCTATTTTGGAAGCTCAACTATTGATGCTTTCTTCACACAATATTTTAAATCCTGCTAACGGCGCTCCTATTACCGTACCTTCACAAGATATGGTACTTGGTTTGTATTACATAACCAAACCACGTAAAGGCGCAAAAGGTGAAGGTTTAAAATTTTACTCTCCAGAAGAAGTTGAAATCGCTTACAACGAGAAAAAAGTTGATATTCACGCAGTTATTTCTGTTAAAACAAAAGATATCGATGAACACGGGAAACCAGTTATACGCATGATTGAAGAAACAACTGTTGGTCGTGTAATTGTAAATAAATACATCCCCGATGAAGTTGGTTACCTCAACGAACTTTTGTCAAAAAAATCATTGCGTGACGTAATTTCTCGTATTATCGAAACGTGTGGTGTAGCTCGTACAGCTAAATTCTTAGACGATATTAAAAATTTAGGTTACCAAATGGCATTCCGTGGAGGTTTGTCGTTCAACTTATCAGATGTTATCGTTCCTGAAGAAAAAGAGGCATTAGTACAAAAAGGTTACGATGATGTGGAAAGCATTATGGCTGACTACAACATGGGCTTTATCACCAATAACGAACGTTACAATAAAATTATCGATACATGGACTGAAGTTAACAGCAAGTTAGCAAGAGTCGTTATCAACAAATTAGCAAACGACAATCAAGGTTTCAACTCTGTTTATATGATGTTGGACTCTGGTGCTCGTGGTTCTAAAGAACAGATTCGCCAGTTGTCGGGTATGCGTGGTTTGATGGCAAAACCTCAAAAAGCTGGTGCTGAAGGCGGACAAATTATTGAAAATCCAATTTTGGCAAACTTTAAAGAAGGTTTGTCGGTATTGGAGTATTTTATTTCAACCCACGGTGCTCGTAAAGGTTTAGCTGATACTGCTTTGAAAACAGCTGACGCTGGTTACTTAACTCGTCGTTTAGTGGACGTGTCACATGATGTGATCATTACAGAAGAAGACTGTGGTACATTACGCGGCTTGATTGCTACTGAGTTGAAGAATAAAGAACAAATTGTAGCTTCACTCTACGAACGTATCTTAGGTCGTGTTTCAGTTCACGATATTTTCCATCCTATTACGGGTGAATTAATTATAGCTGCTGGTGAAGAAATTCAAGAAGCTACGGCTAAAATTATTCAAGAGTCGCCTATTGAACGTGTAGAAATACGTTCAGTGTTAACTTGCGAGTCACGCCATGGTGTATGTGCTAAATGTTACGGACGTAACTTGGCAACAGGCCGTATGGTTCATAAAGGTGAAGCAGTTGGTGTTATTGCAGCACAATCTATTGGTGAGCCAGGAACTCAGTTAACCTTGCGTACATTCCACGTCGGTGGTGTTGCTTCAAATATTGCTGCTGAAGCAAACTTGATTGCTCGCTACGATGGTATTTTGGAAATTGACGAATTGCGTACTGTAAATACAACTGATGCTGCAAATAATGCATATCAAGTAGTTGTTAGCCGTCAATCAGAGCTACGTATTATTGATCCAAATACACGTATTGCATTGATGACACAAAACATCAGTTACGGTTCTAAACTCTTCTTCCCTAACGGTTCTACCGTGAAAAAAGGAGACAAGATTTGTGAATGGGACCCATTTAATGCCGTAATTATTTCGGAAGTTGACGGTTTTGTCAATTTTGAAAACATGATAGAAAACGTTACCTATAAAGTAGAATCAGATGAGGCTACGGGTTTACGTGAAAAAATCATTATCGAATCAAAAGATAAAACTAAAATACCTGCAGCCAACATTGTTAACAAAGCTGGCAACATTTTGAAAACTTATAACTTACCTGTTGGTGCTCACATGGTTGTAGATGACAAAAACGAAGTGAAAGCAGGTAATATGTTGGTGAAAATTCCACGTGCCGTAGGTAGTGCTGGTGACATCACGGGTGGTTTACCACGTGTAACTGAGTTATTCGAAGCGTGCAATCCTTCTAATCCAGCTGTTGTGGCTGAAATTGATGGTGAAGTAAGCTTCGGTAAAATTAAACGTGGTAATCGCGAAATCAGTATCGTTTCGAAAACAGGAGAAGAGAAAAAATATTTGGTTCCACTATCGAAACAAATATTGGTTCAAGAAAGCGACTATGTACGTGCCGGCACTCCACTTTCCGATGGAGCAATTACACCTGCTGATATTTTAGCTATTAAAGGACCTACCGCTGTTCAAGAATACATTGTAAACGAAGTACAAGACGTATATCGCTTACAAGGTGTAAAAATCAACGACAAACACTTTGAAGTTATTGTTCGTCAAATGATGCGTAAAGTTGAAATAGCAGAGCCAGGCGATACACGTTTCTTAGAAAACCAAGTAGTCGATAAAATCGAATTTATGGAAGAAAATGACCGTGTTTGGGGCAAAAAAGTGGTAGTAGAAGCTGGCGATTCAGCAAACTTAGTACCTGGACAAATTGTTACAGCACGCAAATTACGTGACGAAAACAGTGCGCTCAAACGTCGCGACTTGAAATTAGTGGAAGTGCGTGATGCTATGCCTGCAACATCGCGTCAGATGCTACAAGGTATCACTCGTGCCGCACTCCAAACTAAGAGCTTTATGTCGGCTGCATCGTTCCAAGAAACCACCAAAGTACTCAACGAGGCTGCAATCAACGCCAAAGTTGATAAACTGGAAGGTATGAAGGAAAACGTAATTGTTGGTTTAAGAATTCCTGCGGGTACAGGTTTACGTGAATACGATAAATTTGTTGTAGCATCGAAAGATGATTATGAGCGCTCGCTGGATATTAATAAATCCATCACCGATATGGATGAAATAGTAGAAGATATGAACTAAATAATCCGTTCACTTTTAAATAAAGGCTGTTCCATGTGAACAGCCTTTATTATTTGTGTGTCAAAGCAATAAAAAATGATAATCATTTGGTAATTAAAATATTTTCACTACCTTTGTGCGTTGATTGAAAACGTGTGTAGGGGACTCGCAAAGTCCCCTTCTTCGTACAATACATTACAACTTATGATTGACAAAGAGATTGTAAAACAGCTCGTTAACGAAAAAATTGCATCTACCGACTATTTTTTAGTAGATGTAACAGTATCTACAACCAACCGAATTGCAGTGGAAATAGACACACAGCATGGCGTTGATATTGATTTTTGTGCTGAATTAAGTCGCTATATTGAATCGAACCTTGACCGCAACGTAGAGGATTACGAATTAGAAGTTGGTTCATCTGGACTTACAGCACCATTCAAAGTGATGGAACAATATCACAAAAACGTAGGGCAAGAGGTTGAAGTGTTGACCAAAGATGGTAAAAAACTAGCTGGTATACTTACCCAGATAGAACCTGATAAATTCACTATTACTGTTGAAAAAATGGTAAAACCTGAGGGTGCTAAACGAAAAGTTCTACAAAAAGAAGAGATAACATTACATTATGATTCTGTAAAATACACCAAACATATAATTAAGTTTAAATAACTATGGCTAAAACTGAAAATGTCAATTTAATTGACACCTTTGCGGAGTTTAAAGAGCTTAAAAACATTGATCGCTCTACTATGATTTCAATCTTGGAAGAGTCGTTTCGCAGTGTTATATCAAAAACATTCGGCTCCGACGAAAATTACGACGTTATTATCAATCCTGATAAAGGCGACTTTGAAATTTTCCGTAATCGTACGGTAGTTGAGGACGACGAGTTAACTGACCCAAATCTTGAAATTTCACTTACTGATGCAAAAAAAATAGAAGAAGATTACGAAGTGGGCGAAGAGGTAACCGACCAGGTTGATTTCTTGTCATTTGGGCGTCGTGCGGTGTTAAATTTGCGCCAAACATTAGCATCAAAAATTCTTGATATCCAAAAAGACAATCTCTTTAATCGCTACTCTGAACTGGTTGGTCAAATTGTAACTGGAGAAGTTTACCAAGTTTGGAAAAAAGAGATTCTGTTACTTGACGATGAAGGCAACGAAATGTTGTTACCAAAAACAGAGCAAATTCCAAGCGATTTTTATCGTAAAGGTGAAATAGTTCGCGCTATAGTTGACAGAGTTGAAAATAAAAATAACAATCCTAAAATATATCTTTCTCGTACTTCTCCTCTCTTTTTAGAGCGCTTATTTGAATTGGAAGTACCTGAAATTCAAGACGGATTGATTACCATCAAAAAAATTGCTCGCATCCCGGGTGAACGTGCTAAAATTGCAGTGGAATCGTACGATGATCGTATCGACCCGATAGGTGCTTGTGTTGGTGTAAAAGGAACACGTATTCACGGTATTGTGCGTGAATTGCGCAACGAGAATATTGACGTTATCAACTACACTAATAACTTAGGTTTATTTGTGGCACGTGTATTAAGCCCTGCAAAAATCACCTCTATTGAATTTGATCACGAAAATAAAAAAGCAAACGTCTATCTAAAACCAGAAGAGATTTCATTAGCCATTGGTAAAGGTGGATCAAATATCAAGCTAGCTACCATGTTAGTTGGCTACACTATCGACGTTTGTCATGATGATGAAACGTTGGACAGCGAGGACATCTACTTAGATGAATTTAACGATGAAATTGACCAATGGATTATCGATACATTCAAGAGTATTGGTTGTGATACAGCAAAAAGTGTGTTGGCAATTCCACGCGAAGAGTTAATTCGTCGTACTGACCTTGAAGAAGAAACTATTGATGACGTATTGGCTATTTTACACGCTGAATTCGACGAAGACGAAGAGTAATAACAATTAGAACACTAAAAAATATAATTCAGAGTAACACATCTATCTTTAAAACATATTTCAATTTCAGACTATGGCACGATTAGCACAGGTAATAAAAAAATTAAATATTGGACTTTCCACCGCAGTAGAATTTCTCAATAAAAAAGGAGAACAGCTGGAAAATAATCCTAACACCAAACTAACTGATGAGCAAGAAGTCTTACTATACAAAGAGTTTGGAACGCCTGAAATGGCAAAACTAGAGGCTGAACGTCAAAATCGCTTGCGCCAAAAGGAAGAAAAGGAACAAGAAAAAAAGGTAGAAGAAACTCCTGTAATAGAAGAGGTTAAAATCGAAATCGAACGGCCACACTTTAAACCTGTGGCAAAAATCGATTTAGAAAATGTAGGAAAACCTAAAAAAACACAAGCTCCAAAAGAGGAAATAACTGCTCCAAAAGCACCTCCAGCCGAAGTGGCAGAAGAACCTATAAAAGCAAAAACAATAAAAACATCTACTCAAAAACCTGCTGCAGTTAAACAGCCTAAAGAAGAAAAAGTTGAAACCGTAGAAACGGACGAAACGGTTTCTAACGAAGTGTTCACTATACGTAAAGTGGAAGTCGAAAACCAAATCAAAATGGTTGGTAAAATAGACTTAGATGCTATTAATAACTCCACTCGTCCTGTCAAAAAAAGTCGTGAAGAAAAACGCAAAGAACGTGGTGATTTTCAAAAGAAAAAATCAACAAGTAAAGAATTTGTTGATAATGAAGAGGCTAAAACAAATCAAAAAAGAACAGAAGATACAAGAAAAAAACGTAAACGTATCGGTGGTAGTGAACGGGTAGAAATAAACAAATCGATGTACGCAGGTACTCCAACTGCTAGCAGTAATAAGAAATTTTCTAAGCGTTCACCACACGTAACTGAAGTCAGCGAGGAAGATGTAGCTAAACAAGTTAAAGAGACCTTAGCACGTTTAACACAAGGAAAAAAAGGACGTAAAAAAGCAGCTGAATACCGCAAAAACAAACGTGAAATGAACCTGCAACGCATGCAGGATCAAGTTGAGGCAGAACAAAAAGCACAATCAACATTACAATTAACTGAATTCGTAACTGTTAACGAGTTAGCTACCATGATGAATGTACCTGTAACACAGGTAATCCAAACATGTTTTAATTTAGGCTTATTTGTTTCAATCAATCAACGCTTGGATGCTGAAATTATCAACATTGTAGCTGATGAATTTGGATTTAAAACCGAATTTGTGAGTGCAGACGTTGTGAGCGCTATTCAAGAGGAAGAAGATAAAGAAGAAGATTTACTGCCACGTCCACCGATTGTTACGGTTATGGGACACGTCGACCACGGTAAGACATCGTTACTTGACTATATTCGTAAAGCCAATGTTATTGCTGGTGAAGCTGGTGGTATTACACAGCATATTGGTGCATACAATGTAAAATTGGAAGATGGTCGTCGTATTACATTCTTAGATACACCTGGTCACGAAGCGTTTACAGCAATGCGTGCCCGTGGTGCAAAAGTAACCGATATCGCCATCATTATCGTGGCTGCTGACGACGGCATTATGCCTCAAACTGTTGAAGCCATCAATCACGCATCGGCAGCTGGAGTACCAATCGTTTTTGCCATAAATAAAGTTGATAAACCAAGTGCTAATCCCGATAAAATTAAAGAAACTCTTGCTTCAATGAACTACTTAGTTGAAGAATGGGGAGGTAAATACCAATCACAAGATATTTCGGCTAAACAAGGAACTGGCGTAAAAGAGTTACTCGAAAAAGTGTTGCTCGAAGCAGAATTATTGGATTTAAAAGCCAATCCAAATCGTAAAGCCACAGGTTCGGTCATTGAATCTACATTGGATAAAGGACGTGGATATGTGGCTACTGTACTTGTAAGCAACGGAACGCTCCGTATGGGCGATGTCATGTTAGCAGGAACATCTTATGGACGTATAAAAGCGATGTTCAACGAACGTAATCAACGTATTGAACAAGCTGGACCTTCTGAGCCTGTGATGATTTTAGGTTTGAATGGTGCGCCACAAGCTGGTGATAATTTCAACGTATTCGATCACGATCACGAAGCACGCGACATTGCTACACGTCGTGAACAGTTGGCTCGAGAACAAGGTTTACGCACCTCTAAACACTTAACACTCGAAGAGCTTGGTCGTCGTCGCGCATTAGGCGATTTCCATGAATTGAATGTCATTGTCAAAGGTGACGTGGACGGTTCTATCGAGGCTTTGTCAGATGCTTTGATTAAACTGTCAACAGAAGAGATCGAAGTAAACGTTATACATAAAGCTGTAGGACAAATTTCAGAATCAGATATTATGTTGGCTGCAGCATCCAACGCTATTATCATCGGTTTCCAAGTGCGTCCATCAGCAGATGCTCGCAGAGTTGCTGAACGCGAAGAGGTAGAAATTCGTTTATACTCCATTATCTACGATGCTATCGAAGAGTTGAAAGACGCTATGGAAGGCTTACTTTCACCAGATATCAAAGAAGAGATTACCGCTACATTGGAAATTCGTGAAACATTCCACATTTCCAAGGTGGGGACTATTGCCGGTTGTATAGTTAAAGAAGGTAAAATTAAACGTACTAACAAAGTACGCCTCATTCGTGACGGTATTGTAGTGTACACCGGTCAATTAGCTTCACTCAAACGTATGAAAGACGACGTAAAAGAAGTGGGCACTGGATTTGAATGCGGTTTGAATATTGCCAACTATAACGATATTAAAGTGGGTGACATTATAGAAGGCTACGAAGAGATAGAAGTAAAAAAGAACTTGTAAAAAGTTTTTAACCCACCACAATACTAGTAACGGTTGGTAAGCAAATGTGATTTACTTACCAACCGTTATTTATAAAAAATGAACGTATTAGACATAATTTTACTCATTCCGTTGGCTTATGGGCTAATTAACGGCTTAATCAAAGGCTTGTTCAAGGAACTAGCTTCGCTATTGGGTATTGTTTTAGGTATTTACATAGCTCGGTTATGGGCGCCTTATTTGAGCAGTTGGCTCAGCACATGGCTCGACTATTCACTTAAAGTACTCGTACCAATTTCCTATTTACTTATTTTTATTGTGATAGCCGTTGGATTAAATGTATTAGCACTTATGCTTGAAAAGCTGATGAAATTAGTCAGTTTAGGCTGGGTTAATAAGTTAGGCGGTGGCGCATTTGGTTTGTTAAAATTTGCACTCATTTTGAGTATTTTGCTCAATGCATTTACTATGCTCAACAACCACTTAACTTTGGTAAAACCACAAACATTAAACGACTCCTATTTGTACACTCCTATTAAAAAAGTTACTGAATATTTATCGTTCGATCTCTTGGACGAGACCACCACTAAACTCAATTCAACACCATCATGAAACAACTATTTTTACTCCTCGCATTTTTTTTAGTTAGTAGTTCTGCGCTATTGGCTGAATCTGACTGCAAAAAAGAGAAAATTGATTGTCTTGGCGAATGCGGTCGCATGATTGACGAAGATGGCGATGGCTTTTGTGATCACGGTGGATTATCAACGCCAGAAACTGAAACAACAAACTATCTATTGATTGAGTTAATCAGTGCCACACTAGTTTTGTACGGTGCATCAGTACTCTTGGTGAAACGCAAATGCTATAAAAAAGCAACTCATCGTAAAATCTGGAACTACATTTTGCTGGTTACATTTTTAGTTTCTGCTCTACTGGGATTATGGTTGGTGATATTGCTCAATTATGACATTGAGACCGATTTTTACACAAGCTATTTGACATGGCACGTCGATTTTGGTATTGCTATGTCTATTGTTGGTATCATTCACTTTCTATGGCATTGGAACTATTATTTTGGTAAAAAATAGGCTATATGAACACATTTACACATTTTGATTATACACCTTTTCCGTCGCCTTGTTATGTAATGGAAGAGGTTTTACTACGCAAAAACCTAGAACTTATCAAGTCAGTAAAAGAGCGTGCAAATGTAGAAATTATTTTGGCGTTCAAATCATTTGCCTTATGGAAAACGTTTCCCATTTTTCGTGAATATATCCCCTATTCTACAGCTAGTTCGCTCTCTGAAGCACGTTTAGCCTACGAAGAGATGGGCAGCAAAGCACATACCTACGCACCGGTTTACACCGAGCACGAATTCCCAACCATTGCTGCTTGCAGTAGCCATATCACATTTAATTCGGTGACACAATATGCTAAATTTGGCACTGCTGCTCGAGCACAAGGCATTTCATGTGGA
>ERZ795051.2775-NODE-2775-length-18937-cov-5.346362_pt1 | contig 18937 bp, 9 predicted proteins | sample MGYA00375135_ERZ795051 | MGnify/ENA primary metagenome ERZ795051 (study PRJEB30180, sample SAMN05720222) | activated sludge metagenome | isolation source: Anaerobic digester | place: Japan | collected 2015-05-26 ... | reverse complement strand
GCTGCTGTGGGACGATGCCCCCTACGTCACCCACAACCATCGGATCCAGCACTTCAGCGCGGAAAACGCCGTGGACCTGTTCCGCCTGCGGCCGCAGCGGGGCCAGATGCCGAACGGACAGTATACGCCCCTGGTCGAGCTGTCGTACATGCTGGAGCATCGGCTGTTCGGCTTGTCGCCGTGGATCTATCACCTGGACAACGCGCTGTTGCACGCGCTGAACGTCCTGCTGGTCTTTTTCTTCGCCCGCCGGCTCACCGGCAAGGCATCCTGGGCGTGGCTGGCGGCCATGTTCTTCGCCGTGCATCCGCTGCACGTCGAGTCCGTGGCGTGGGCGACCGAACGCAAGGACGTGTTGAGCGCCCTGTTCTATCTACTGGCGCTGATCTGCCATCTGCGCGGCCGGGACGGGTTGCGTTTCGGGGCCGGAGCGGCGTTGGCGGCAGGCTTGGCGGCGTTCCTGTCCAAGCCGCTGGCGGTGACGCTGCCCGCGGCCTGTTTCTTGTGCGACTTCTACCGGCAGGAGCGATGGGATTGGAAGTCCGGCCTGCGCCTGTGGCCGTTGTGGGCGCTGTCGGCGGCGGGCATCTGGATCACGTTCTACACCCACGTGGCGACGAACGTGGCCAAAAGCCGAGAGGTGCTGGCGCTCGGGAGCAACCTGCTGGTGGCGGCGCGGGGCGTCGCGCTCTACGTGGAGAAATTCGTTTGGCCGTTCGGCCTGAGCGCGTTCTATCCGGTGCCGGAACCGGGCCAGCCGTTCGGGCTTTCCTATTACGCCGCCTTGGCGCTGGCGGCGGCGGCCGTGGGCGGCACGGTTTGGCTGGCGCTGCGGCGGCGCGGCCGCATGGTCGTCTTCGGCGTGATGTTTTTCCTGGTTGTTCTGGCGCCGAGTTCGCGGATCGTTCCGGTCGGCGTGCGGTTCCTGGCCGCCGACCGTTTCTTCTATCTGCCGGGCATCGGATTGTTCCTCATCTTGGCCGCAGGGGCGGACCGTCTGTTGCGGGTGCCGGGGAAGATGCGCGGAGTCGCGCTCGCGCTGGTTGCGGGTCTGGGCTTGCTCTGGGCCGGCGCGACATGGCAACGCAGCCGGGTTTGGTTCGACGACGAAACCCTCTGGCGCGATGCGCTGGCGAAATATCCGGAATCGTCTAACGTTCTGGGCAATCTGGCGCAAGGCTTGCTGGACCGGAATCCGGAAGAGGCCGAGCGGCTGGCCGACCGGGCCTTGGCCATCGCGCCAGGCGACGGTCAAACGATGCTGGCCAAGGCGATCTTGGCTCAGCGCGCCGGCAATCGCGATGCCAGTCTGGAGTGGCTGGACAAGGCGGCTTCTCTGGATGCAAGTCCGACGGCCATAGCGGATTTGCGAGGTAAGATCTATGCCTTGCAGGGGGAGTACAAGAAAGCGATCCTATCCTATGGCGCCATCGTGGCGATCGAGCCCCAGTCGTTGGCGCATTACGGACTCATGGCGCTGGCGTCCTTGGCGCTGGGCGACGAAGGCGGCGCGTTGGAGTGCCTGCGGGAGATGGAGCGTCTGGATGAGACCATGGCCAAGCAGGCCAGGAGATTGCGCCAATTCGTTCCGGAGTATTCTTCGTTATCCGCTCTCCAACAACGCATGGTATTGATTCCGGGCCTGATGCAGCACCAATACGAGCTGGCCCAGAACTGCCAATTCGAACAGAAGGACAACGAGCGCGCCCTGCGCGAGTATCGATTGCTGTTGGCCCATTATCCCAGCGTAGTCGATTTCTGGACGAATGCGTCGCAACGCATTTCCTCGCATGGGGATATGCCGCAGATAGCCGACATCAGGGAAAACCATGTCCGCAAGTTGGCCGTGGCCTTCTACAACCACGCTTGTTTGCTGACGTTGACGGGAGAGTTGGAGGGGGCCCGCGAAGCGTTGCGCCAAGCCTTGCGGTACGACTCTTCTTTAAAGAAAAATGCCGCGACCGACCCCGATTTGGCGGCGTTGCGCGAATCCCCCGGATGGTGACGCGGGCGCCGCGCCGCCTGCGGCGACGATCGTCCAGTCCTATCCGGTAAAACGCATCTCAAGTTAACGAGATTTTAACTAACTGTGCAGCTCTTCGCCATGTAGCATGGCCCAACTGGGAAAAGAGCGTTTTTGAAGTCCAGCACGCATCGCTGCACGGAAAATGCCGCTCGCGGAAGCCTTGGGTTTCGGCGGGAGGCGCGATTTAAAAAAACAAGGATCGAGGGAACTCCAATGAAGACAAGTCGAGTGACGAGATTGATTCTGCCGATCTTGGCCGCGGTGGCTTTTTGCGTCGGGACCGGCGCAGCCAATGCGGCATTGTCCGAAGGTTTCAACGCCACGGGCTGGGGCGCCAGCTACGGGACCTACACGGTCAACGGTTGGGTGCTGACCAGCGTTTTCCGCGAAACGACGTCGAAGTATGAAGGGGCGGCGGCCATTCGGTTCTCGAGCGCGGGCACCCGCAGCATCGTTAGTCCGCAGAACGCCGCCGGCATCGGCACGGTGAGCTTCTGGCATCGTCGGTGGTCGGCTACGGACGGCACGGTGAATTTCTCGGTCTACGTTTCCTCCGACGGATCGACATGGGGTACGGCGATCGCGACGGGCAGCAGCACCTCGGACACGTACACCCAGTTCAGCCAGGCGGTGAACGATGCGGCGGCCAAGTACGTGAAGATCGACGTCACGTCGGGCAAGCGCTGGCTGGTGGATCTGGCCGAAGTGTCGGACGCCCCCTCGGGGCCCGCGGCTCCCTCGGTGAGCACGGTGGCGGCCAGCGGCATCGGCACGACCTCCGCCACGGCCAACGGCAACGTGACCGACGACGGCGGCGACACGGTGACGGAACGCGGCGTGGTCTACAAGACCTCCTCCGGCGTGGCGATCACGGACAACCCGACCGCGGCGGCGGCCGGCGGGACGGGCGAATTCTCGGTCGATCTCTCCTCGCTCGACGTCAACCAGATCTATTATTTCCGCGCCTATGCGATCAACGGCGTCGATACGACGCTGGCGGCCAATGAGCTGAACTTCACCACGCTGGCCAACGTGCCGGGCGCCCCGACGGTGGACAACCCCACGGCGACGACCCTCGACGTGACGATCGACGCGAACGGCAATCCCGCTTCGACCGAATTCGCGATCCTGCGCACGAACGACGGCCAGTATCTCCAGGCGAACGGCAGCGCCGGAGCTTCCGCGGTTTGGCAGACGGCGGCCGCGTGGGGCACGGTCACGGCCACCGGGCTCTCGCCCTCGACGGATTACGGGTTCCAGGTCAAGGCCCGCAACGGCGCGAACGTGGAAACCGCGTTCGGCGACGAATCCAGCGAATCGACCACGGCCGCGGCTTCGGGCATCTGGATCAATCCGATGAGCGCGGGGGCGCCGATGGGGAGCCTCTATGTCGGCGACGTTCTGGGCGAATGGTACGTGAACTTCGAAATCGGCCAGCAGGAGTGGAACTACGCCCAGGTCGGCATCGGCACGAGCGCCGAGGGCATCGGCTACAACTGGGGCGAAGCGACCTGGTACCAGGACGGCGATTGGCCCAACAAGCGCGTCCGCCGCAACCTGAGCGGCTTCCAGTTCACCTCCGCGGCCAACTACTACGTCATCTGCCAGGCCAAGGCCAACTCCGGCGACGACTACACCTCCAAGTCCGGCAACGGCTGGGGCAACTCCACGCTCTATCCTCCGGCGGATCTCGCCTCGGCCTATTTCACGGTCGCCGCGATCGACGACGCGTCCGACCTTTCCGCCGCAGCCGACGACGCGGATCCGACCCACGCGATCGACCTGGGCTGGAACAAGAACACCCAGGGCCATGGCGTGATGATCGTCCGCAAGGCCCCTGCCGCGTCCTGGACCGAGCCCACCCAGGGCACGTCCTACTCGGTTTCCGACACCCTCGGAGCCGGCACGGTCGTCTACGTCGGTTCCGATACGTCCACCACCGACAGCGGCCTGAGCGCCGGTTCGACCTACGACTACAAGTTCTACTCGGTCAACAACGGCTACTACGCCGCCGGCGTGACGACGCAGGGCGAAACCCTGCCGTGCGAGCCGGACGCCCCCACGGGCCTGTACGCCAGCGAAACCAACGAAACCGACTTCACCGCGACCTGGACGGCCTCCGACCGCGCGACCGGCTATCGCCTTGACGTCAGCACCAGCGCGACGTTCTCCAGCGCCGGCGACACGCCCGAGACCCTTTTCACCGAATCGATGGGCACGGTGGGCACCACCACCACCATCGCCAACCACGAAGCGGCCGACGGCTTCGACAACGACGCCTACACGATGTCGGCGGGCGGCGCGGCCAACCCGGCCGACATCCGCGCCACCAGCACCTCCAGCGGCTACACCGGGGCGTCCGGCGCGGCGAATGTCTACTTCACCTCCACCGCCAACTCCTACGGGTTCGGCATCGCCGGCATCGACGTGTCCGGCTACGGTTCCCTGAACCTGAGCTTCGGCTATCGCAAGGAATCCGCCACCGCCAACGCCACCTTCGCCCTTGAGTATTCGACGGATGGATCGACCTGGACTCCCGTCACCGTGACCGGCCTCCCTGCCGAAAACGCCGCGACCGGCTGGTACTTGGTTTCGGGCGTGGAACTGCCTCCGGGCGCCGCCAGCCCGACCCTGAGCCTGCGCTGGGTCAAGTCCGGCAGCATCGCCATGCGCATCGACGACGTGAAGCTGGTGGGCACGCCCTCCACGCCGTCCTTCGTGGCCGGCTACGAGAACCTCGCGGTCGCGGGCACGAGCCAGCTGGTCGAAGGCCTGGACGACAACACGACCTATTACTTCCGCGTGCGCGCGGAAGGCGAGGGCGGCTGCCCGAGCGCGAACTCGGACACCGCTTCCGTGACCACCCTTGAATCCATCGGCGGTCCGCAGACGATCGACTTCCCGGCCATCGCCGACAAGGTCACGACCGACGTGGTCGAACTGTCCGCCACGGCCTCCAGCGGCCTGCCGGTTTCGTTCTCCGTGTTCTCCGGTCCGGCCGAACTCGATGAAGACGGCGTGACCCTGAGCTTCACCGGCGCGGGCGAAGTGAGCGTCGTGGCCAGCCAGGCCGGCGGCGGCGGCTGGGATCCGGCCGACCCCGTCACCAACACGTTCAACGTGACCAAGGCCATCGCCACCGTCACCCTCGGCGATCTCGCCCAGGCCTACGACGGCACGCCGCGCGCCGCATCCGTCGCGACGGTGCCCGCAGGCCTGACGGTCAGCGTCACCTACGACGGCGAAGCCGCCGTGCCGACGGACCCCGGCCAATACGAAGTGATCGCCACGGTCGTGGACGACCTCTACCAGGGCTCGGACACGGAAACCTTGACGATCTCGGTGGCCAGCCCGGCCTCGTTCTCCGGCGTTTCGGCCGGCATGGATGCCGTGGAACTGTCCTTCACGCCGAACGCGGCGGGCAACGACGTGGTCATCGTCGTCAACGGAACCGGCGTCTTCGACGATCCGGCCGGCGCGCCGGTGGTCGGCGAAGCCCTGGCCGGCGGCACGGTGCTCTACGTCGGGAGCGAATCCCCGCAGACGCATGCCGGCCTGGATTCCTGCACGCCGTACTACTACAAGGCCTGGTCCTACGTGGACGGCTTCTACTCCTCGGGCTTGGCGGGCAGCGCCAATACCGATGGTCCGAACGCTCCGACCGGCCTGTCGGCCGTGCCGGACTATGCCAGCTTCGTGGCGAGCTGGGACGCCGTCTCCGGCGCCGCGGGCTACCGCCTCGACGTCAGCACGGAAGCGGACTTCGCCACCGGCGGCGGCGCGGGTTCCGTCTACGTGGCGGACTTCGAAGACGCCAGCAAGACCAGCTACGGCGCGGGCAGCGTGATCCTCAACGGCATCTCCTGGACCCTCAACGAAGCCGTCATCGGCGATCTGGCCAACGACCGCAAGAACGGCCTGAAGTCCGCGCGCGTGCGCTCCAACGAGACGGTCAACGCCACCGGCATCCTCGCCATGAACGAGGATCTGGCCACCGGCCTCAGCTCGATCGCCTTCCTGCACGGCAAGTACGGCACGGATGCCGATACGACCGGCCGGGTGGAGTACAGCACCGACGGCGGCCAATCCTGGACCAGCGCGGGCACCTTCACGGCCAATTCGACCACCCTGACGCCGTTCAGCGTCACGAACCTCAACGTGGCCGGCAACGTCCGCGTCCGGATCGTCAAGACCTCCGGCACGACCGCCCGCTACAACGTCGACGACATCAAGCTCTATCCCTACGACCCGCCGACGCCGTCTTTCGTGGCCGGCTATGAAAACCTGGCGGTCGCGGGCACGAGCCAGGAAGTCTCCGGCCTGGCCGAAGGCGTCACCTACTACTTCCGCGTCCGCGCGGAAGGCGCCAACTGCGCGAGCGCCGATTCCGCCGTGGCCAGCACGACGACGCTGGAACACCTGCGGCTGGTGCTGAACAAGACGGCGGTGAACGTGCGCGAAGCGGGCGAGGGGCGGTTCTTCGTGCGGCTCAACAAGGCGCCGGAAGAGACGGTTCAGGTGAACGTGGCCCGGGTTTCCGGGGACGCGGGGCTGGACGTGAAGAGCGGCGGGCTGCGCACGTTCACGGCGGCGACGTGGAGCGAGTGGCAGGCGGTGACGCTGGCGGCGGCGGCGGACGAGAACGCGGCGAACGAGGAAGCGACGTTCGTGGTGGCGGCGTCGGGCGGCATCGGCGGGGAGTACGTGGCGGCGACGGCGCTGGACGACGACCTCGGCGAGAACCTGGCGCTGGCGTCGGGCGGGGCGGTGGCCTGGGCGACGGGCGCGGCCAGCCGGCCGGAGCAGCTGATCGACGGCGTGCACGCGGCGAGCACCAACTACGCGTTCGCGACGTGGACGAACGACCCGCGCGGGACGATCACGCTGGACCTCAAGACGATGGCGACGGTGACGCGGATCCGGCTGCTGAACTGGGACTGGCTGAACCGCAGCCAGCGCTACGCGATCGAACATTCGACGGACGCGGCGAACTGGAGCCCGCTGGTGGACGCCAGCGGCGCGGACCGCCAGGGCTGGGACGACTGGGCGGTGGCGAGCCAGTCGCTGCGGTACCTGCGGATCACGGGCCTGACGAACTCCGCGAACCAGTACGTGGTGGTGCCGGAGCTGGAAGTGTACGGCACGCGCGACCTCACCAGCCTGGCGCAGCCGGTGGTGTATTCCGCCGCCGTCAACGTGCGCGAAGGCGGCGAAGGCCGGTTCTTCGTGCGGCTGGACAAGGAGCCCGACGGGCTCGTCGAGCTGGCCGTATCGCGGTCGGACGGCAGCGAAGACGTCGAGGTCGCCGGCGGTTCCGTGCGCATCTTCAAGCCGTCGAACTGGAACGTCTGGCAGGCGGTGACGCTGGTGGCCGCGGCGGACGGGAACGCCGACGGGGAGACCGCGACGTTCCGCGTGTCGGCGCCCGGGCGCATCGACCAGTTCGTGACGGCGACGGTGCTCGACGGCGACGTGGGCGCGAACCTGGCTTCGCCGGCCTCCGGCAGCACGCTCGTCGGCAAGGGCGCGAGCAAGGTCGGCCAAATGGTCGACGGCGTGCACAACGTCAGCACCAACTACGGCTGGACGATCTGGACGAACGTGCCGCCGGGCACCCTGACGCTGGATATGCAGCGGTCGATGATCCTCGGGCGGATCCGGCTGCTGAACTGGGACTGGATCTTCCGGACGCAGCGCTACACGATCGAGTCGTCGGAGAACGGCGTGGTCTGGACGCCGCTGGCGGACGCGAGCGGAGAAGACCACCTGGGCTGGGACGAGTGGACGTTCAGCGAGGTGTCGGCGCGCTACCTGCGCATCGTCGGGCTGACGAACTCGGCGAACCAGTGCTTCCTGGTCTCGGAACTGGAAGTGTACGGGGAGCCCGGCCCCCTGCCGCAGCTGGCGGTGTCGACGACGGACGTGAAGGTGCGCGAGAACGGCGAAGGCCGCTTCTACGTGCGGATCGCGGAAGCGCCGGAAGGCAACGTGCCCGTCACGGTCGCCCGGGTCTCCGGGGACGCGGGACTCTCCGTGCAGAGCGGGGCGGACCGGTCGTTCACGCTCTCGACGTGGAACGCGTGGCAGGCGGTGACGCTGGCGGCGGCGAACGACGAGGACGCGGAAGGGGAAACGGCGACCTTCCGGGTGTCGGCGCCGGGCTACGAGGACGTCTTCGTGACGGCGACGGCCCTGGACGACGAGATCGGCGAGAACCTGGCGCTGGCTTCGGCCGGGACCACGGTTTCGGGCGCCGGATCGAGCCGCCGCGGGCAGCTGATCGACGGCGTGCACAACGTCAGCACCAACTACGCCTACACGACGTGGACCTCGACGCCGCCGGGAACGATCGTGCTGGACCTGGGCGGGCTCAAGTCGCTGACGCGCGTGCGCCTGCTGAACTGGGACTGGACGTACCGGACGCAGCGCTACCGGATCGACTACTCGCAGGACGGCTCGGAATGGTTCCTGGGCGTGGACGCCACCGCGGGCGATCACAGCGGCTGGGAAGACTGGGCCCTGGCGGGCACGCCGACCGCGCGCTACGTGCGGTTCACCGGGCTGGCGAATTCGGCGAACGCCTACGTGCTGGTGTCCGAGCTGGAAGTCTACGGCACCGCGGCGGGCCGTCGGTCCGCCGGGCGCGCGCCGGCGGCGGCCGTCGCGGCGGGCGGCGCCATCGCGGAAAGCGAGCCGGTGGCGGTGCTGACCAGCGAAGGTCCGGCCGACGAAACCGGCTGGAACGCGGTGGATGGCGACGACGCGACGGCCTGGGTCGGCCAGAAGGCCGGCGGCGGCTATCTCGTGGTCGAATACCAGCCGACGCTGACGCTCGCGGGCCTGGAAGTGGACGTGACGGAAGCCTCGCTGGCCGACGCGCAGGTCCTGACCAGCCTCGACGGCCAGGACTGGCAGCCGCTGCCGGACGACCTGGAGGCGAATCCCGTCTCGCTGAACTTCCTGTGGATCGTCTTCCCGGACGACGGCACCGACGCCGTGCCGGAAGTCATCGAGGTCCGGCCGAATCCGTAATCGCGGCCTCCTGAACGGAGGACCCCGCAGCCGGGCGGCGCGCAAGCGCCGTCCGGCTTTGTTTTGCATTGATTAAAGCTTTGTAAGCCGTCCACCCGGCGTCAGCTGTCCGAATGGCGAAAATTTCGCGAAAAATCGGCCAAGCGACAGCGAAATCGATTAAGCCCTAATTTTATCGCAACAAGCCTTGCACTGTAATTTAACCATACAATTTTTGACATGATGGAATAAAAACCATGAAATCGATCCTACATGAAACTGCGTTTTGGAGTGCAATCGGGTTGTGTCGCGAGAGCCGTTCGCCAGGCGTTTTTGGGCTTGGCCGCGCTGGCTTTTCCGCTTTCGGCCGCGGCGGCGCCGGCGGCGAAAGACGGCGACGGCACGCTGTCCGTTGCGCCGGCGACCGTTGCCGCGGCCAGCGCGGACAACCGCTTGGAATTCCAATTCCGCAACGACAACCGCGGTTCTTTCAACGCCGGTGCGCAATTTGAGCTGACCGTACCGGCGGGTTGGACGGCGCCGCAGGCGGCGGATCCGTCCGCGCCCGGTTTCGTGGAAGTGTTTTCGACGGCCGGCACGGCTTCGGCCGCGGTTTCTTCCGTTTCGGGTTCCGGTCCTTGGCGGATCGCGGTGGATTTCACGGCCGCCAAAGGGGCGGTCAATGGCTTCGGCCTGGCCTACGGCGGCGCCGCGGCGCCGGCCGCGATCGGAACGCAGACGTTTGCCGCGCGCACGCACCAAGCCGGCGGGGCATTCGTTGCGTTGGATGCGAGTCCGGCCGTGGCGGTGGTTCCGGTCCAGGCCGGCGTGACGCTCGGCAACCTGCTTCAGGTCTATGACGGCACGCCGCGCGCCGTGACCGTGCAGACGGATCCGGTCGGCTTGGCCGTGGCGGTGACCTACGACGGCGTACCTGAAGCGCCGGTCGCAACGGGCCTCTATGCCGTGGTCGCCACCGTGGTGTCCCCCGGCTACGCCGGCTCGGCCTCCGGCCTGCTGGTGGTTCGGGAGGCCGGCGGCGGCGACCCGGTCTTCGGCCTGGAGACGTTCGAGAACTTCGCGCCCGCCGCCGGCGGCTATCAAAGCGGTACTTTCCTCGGCCAAGACGGTTCCGTCTGGTCCTATGCGCAAGCCAGCGCGGATGAAAGCATTGCCGGCCGCTCGCCGACCTTGGCCAAGGCCAAGGGCGCCTTTATCCGTTCGGGGATCCTTCCGGGCGGGGTGGGGACGGTTTCCTTGAAATTCCGCAAGGCGGGCAATCAGAAGGTCGCCTGCGGCGTGCTCGTCAACGGCGTCCAGATCGGCACGATATCCGGCGGCGACAGCTCGGTCCAGACCTGGACCAGCGGACCGGTGGGCGTCGCCGGCGAATTCACCCTGGCGTTTTCCAACAACGTGAACGCCGGCGCCATCACCTTGGACGACGTGGCCTGGACGGGCTACAAGCTGCCGGCGACAGTGGCGCTGGCCGGCTTGGCGCAGACGTACGACGGCACGCCGCGCGCCGCGACGGCGCAAACGGAACCGGCCGGCTTGGCGGTCGAGATCGCCTATGACGGCTCCGCGACGGCCCCGACGGCCGCCGGCATCTACGCCGTGGTGGCCACGGTCGTCGACGGCGTATATGGCGGCTCCGTTTCCGGCACGCTGACCGTGGCCAAGGCGGACCAAACCCTCGATTTCGCGGCCATCCCGGATTCCGCCGTGTTCCAGAAGGTGAATCTGGCCGCTGCGGCTTCCAGCGGATTGCCGGTGGCGTTCGCGGTCGGCTTTGGGCCGGCGGCGATCGCCGCGGACGGCGCCACCGTCTCCTTCACGGACACGGGCCGCGTGGCGATCGTGGCCGCGCAAGCGGGCGACGCCAACTGGAACGCGGTCTCCGCGACGCGGGAATTCGAAGTCTTGCCCGCCTTTGCCCTCAGCGCGGACCAAATCAACGTGCGCGAAAACGGCGAGGGCCGCTTCTTCGTGCGTCTCAACGGCGCCCCGGCGTCCAACGTGGTCGTTTCCGTCGCGCGCGTCGGCGGCGACGGGGATCTCCGGGTCAAGAGCGGCGCGTCGCTGGCGTTCGGGCCGGCGAACTGGGACTGGTGGCAAGCGGTCACGTTGGCGGCGACGAACGACGACGACAAGGCCGGCGGCACGGCCACGTTCCGGGTGTCGCTGCCGGGCAGCGAACCCCGCATGGTGGCCGCCATGGAACTGGACGACGACGTCGGCGAAAACCTCGCCGCGGCGACAAACGGCGCGACGATATCGGGCGGGCTGAATCCTGGGCGGGCGATCGACGGCATCCACGCCAGTTCCGGCAACTACGGCGGCCTGTTCTGGACCGACAACCCGCCCGGTGCGCTGACGCTGGCGCTGAAAGCGCCCAGCTCCGTCTCGCGCATCCGGGTGCTGAACTGGAATTGGCTGTATCCGGTGCTGCATCGCTATCTGATCGAATCCTCGCTGGACGGCACGAACTGGACGGTGCTCGTCGATGCAAGCGCGACGGACCGCCACGGCTGGGACGACTGGGAGATTCCCGAGCAGACGGCCCGTTATCTGCGCCTGACGGGGTTGGCGAATTCGGCCAATCCGCTGGTGTGCATTTCGGAATGGGAAGTGATCGGCAAGCGCCTGCCGGTGCCGGCCAACGTCGTGCTGCAGAATCTCCGCCAAACCTACGATGGCCGGCCGAAACAGGTGGCCGTGCAGACCGATCCGCCGAACCTGCCGGTGGCCGTCGTCTATGAAAGCGCCGCGTTGCGCCGCCGTTCCGATCCGGCTCCCGAAGCGGCGACCGAACCGCCGGTCGCGGCCGGCGTCTACGCCGTTCTCGCCGAAGTGGCCGACGAAAACTACGAGGGGTATGCCGAGGGCACGCTGGTGGTGGACAAGGCGAGCCAAACCATTTCATTTCCTCCGCCGGGGCATCAAAGCGCGGCTTCCCCGATGGAACTGCGGGCAGTGGCCTCCAGCGGCCTCCCGACGAGCTACGCGGTGGTGTCCGGGCCGGCCACGCTGGACGAGTCGGGCGTCCGCCTGACGTTCAGCGGCACGGGCACGGTCACCGTCGTGGCCTCCCAGGCCGGCGACCAGAACTGGGAACCGGCGGAAGACGTCGCCGTCACGTTCGACGTGACCTGTCCCGGGCTCTGCGTCGAGGTCAACCGCGCAAACGTCAACGTGCGCGAAGGCGGCGAGGGACGGCTCTTCGTGCGCCTGACCATGCCGCCGGAGAAAAGCGCCGTCGTGAGCATCGCGCCCGCCGGGGACGCAACGAACGTCGCGGTCGCGAGCGGCGCCGTCCGCACGTTCACCGCGGCGAACTGGGACGTCTGGCAGGCGGTGACGTTTGCGGCGGCCGAAGACGACAATGGCGCCGACGAAACCGCCCGGTTCAAGATATCGCTGGCGGGCGCGGCGGACCGATTCGTGACGGCGACGACGCTGGACGACGACCTCGGCCCGAATCTGGCCTTGGCGTCCGGCGGGGCCGCGATTGCGGCGAGCAAGGCGAGCCGCGCGGCGCAGTTGATCGACGGCGTGCACAACGTCAGCACGAACTACGGCTATTCCATCTGGACCAACGATCCTCCCGGCCGGTTCACCTTGGACCTGAACGGCGTGAGGACCGTGTCGCGCGTCCGTCTGCTGCTTTGGGATTGGATCTACCGCACGCAGTCGTATCGCGTCGAATCGTCCGTGGACGGCACCAATTGGACCGTGCTGGCGGATGCGAGCCGGGGCGACCGCAACGGCTGGGAAGATTGGGACGTTTCCGGCCAAGCGTTCCGGTTCCTGCGCGTCGTCGGCTTGTCGAGTTCAGCCAATCCATACGTGCTGATTTCGGAATTGGAAGTCTACGGCGCGCCTCCGGCGCCCCTGCGCCTTGGCGCCGCCGCGGCCAAGGGCGTTTCCGCGGCAACGGCCGCCCCGGTCGTGGACGAGCCGGAACCCGTGCTGGTGCTGACCAGCGAAGGCCCCGCCGACGAGACCGGCTGGAACGCGGTGGACGGCGACGACGCGACGGCCTGGGTCGGCCAAAAGGCCGGCGGCGGCTATCTCGTGGTCGAGTACCAGCCGACGCTGACGCTCTCCGGCCTGGAAGTGGACGTGGCGGAAACCTCGCTGGCCGACGCGCAGGTCCTGACGAGCCTCGACGGCCAGGACTGGCAGCCGCTGCCGGACGACCTGGAGGCCCATCCCGTCGCCCTGAACTTCCTGTGGATCGTCTTCCCGGACGACGGCACCGCCGCCGTGCCGGAAGTCCTCGAGATCCGGCCGAATCCCTGATCCGGGACGCATTCCCGTCCGCCGGGCGACGCCGCGAGGCGCCGCCCGGTTTTTTGTGGTTGAGCGGAGGCGCCGTCGCGGCATAGACTGACTTTTCAGTTCCTTTTGGAACCCCCACGGACGGAGCGCAGAGACATGTTGAACCTGATGGGCAATGGCGGACCGGTGATCTGGATCCTGCTGGCGTGCGGCCTGTTCGCGGCGCTGGTGTTCTTCGAGCGCCTGTTCAACCTGCACCGGGCCCAGATCGCGGCGGACGACTTCCTCAAAGGCGTCTACAACATCCTGAACCGCGACAACCCGGTCGAGGCCGCCGCGATTTGCGAGGAAGCCCCCGGACCCGTTGCGCGGCTGGCGCTGGCGGCGGTGCTGCACCACGACGACACCTTGGAGAGCATCGGCCGGGCGATCGAGGACGCCGGCCTCGAGGAAATTCCCCGCATGGAGCGCGGGTTGGGCTGGCTGGCGACCCTCGCGCGCATCACGCCGCTGATCGGACTGCTGGGGACGGTGCTGGGACTGATGGACGTCCTGCTGGCGGCGCACCGCGCCGCGCCGCTCGTGCAATCGGCCGACCTGACGGGCGGCCTGTGGAACGCCCTGTCCGCGACGGCCCTGAGCCTCGTGATCGCGATCCTGGCCTACGCGGGCTACAACCTGCTCGTCTCGCGCGTGGAATCCATTCTGCTGGACATGGAACGCTCGGCTTCGGCGCTGTTGAATTTCATGCGCCAGTGGAAACGCAACCGGGAAACGCCGAAATGAGGATTCCCGACCAGCCCATCCAGACCCAGTTCCGCAGCGTGCGGCGGCGCTTCCGGGGGCGCTATCGCCGCGCGGTGGGGCCGGTCGAGGTCACGGCGTTGCTGAACGTGATCGTGCTGGTGGGCCTTTTCCACTACGCCTCGTCGCGCTTCGTGCTGCAGCCCGGCGTGCGCGTGCGCTTGCCGGAGGCGCCGTTCGCGGACGGCGCGCCCTATGGCGCCCGGGTGCTGACGCTGGCGCAGGGCGGCCTGATGTTCTTCAACGACGAGCGCATGACGCCGGCGACGCTGGGACCTGCGCTGGCCCGGGCCGGCCGCGAAATCGCCGATTCGCCGCTGCTGATCGAAGCCGACGAGGGGACGCCGTACGGCACGTTGATGGACGTGTATGCGCTGGCGGCGGAAGCGGGGATCCGCGAGGTGGTGCTGGCGACGCGTCCGCCGCCGGTGGCGCCGTAGGGGCGGGCCGTGTATCGCCTGCGCCCATCCGAAGATCCCGTCCGGCGCTGGCGGCGGTTCTGCCGTCCGGGCGCGCGGTGGGCCGCGGCGTTCGCGGCGATCTGGTTCGGCGCGTGGGCGCTGCTGTTCCGGATCGCGCCGGCGCCGTTGCCGGCGTTGCGCGAGGTCCCGCCGCCGGCCGCGTGGTGGTGGCCCGCGGCCGCGGCGCCGGCGCTCGACGTGCGCGCCCACTGGACGCCGGCGGCGTTCGCCCTGTCGACCCCGGCGGGTTTCAGCCACGCCTTGCGCGGCGGCCGCTCCAGCGTGGCGCCGCCGGTCCAGGCGGACCGGCCGGCGCCGGCCTATTGGACCGATCCGCCCGCTTTCGCCGCGCCGACGCTCGCTTTGCCGGCGCCGGATGCGCCGACGTCCGTCCCGGAGGTCTTTGCGCCGCGCCCGGCGGTCCGCGAGACTCCCCGGCTGGCCTTTTCCGCCGGCTGGGAATCGCGCCTGTTTTCAGGCATCGATCTGGATTATCCGAACTGGACGAACGCCCCGTGGCAAGCCCGGGTGGAACTGCGGTTCGACGACCGCGGCGTGCCGACGTCCGTCCTGCTGGCCCAGGCCAGCGGGCTTCCGGACGTGGACCGGCGCCTGGCGCGGTCCGCCAGCGGCTGGCGCCTGCTGGACCCGGCGGCGCCCCGCTCCGGCGCGGCGGTCTGGTTTGCGCCCGCTCCGGCGGGAGGTGCCCCATGATGCCGCTGGCGCTGCCGGATTGGTATCTGGCGTTCCTGGCCGCGAATCTTTCGGTGGTATTCGCCGCCACGCTCTACTATGCTGTGCGGCGATATCGGCGGAGACCCCGGCGCCGCGCCGCGCCGTTCATCTTCCGCTGCGCCGCCTGCGGCCACGTCTACGTGGACCGGCGCAACGTGCCGATGTCCGAATGCGGCAAGTGCGGCGCCATGAACGAGAACGTGAAGAGCTTCTGAAAGAGAATCCCGAATGAGCCTGACCATCCCCATCGTCAAATACACTCCCCACAAGGAACTGCCGGAGCTGGAAGCGTTCCTGACGCGGCCGGCGTTCGCCCCGGAAGCCGAGGAAACGGCCCGGCGCGTTCTCGCGGACGTGCGGGCGTCCGGCGACAAGGCGGTGCAGAAGTACACGAAGGAATTCAACGGCATCCAGCTGGCGCCCGCCCGGTTCGCCGTCTCGAAAGATGAACGGATCGCCGCTTCCGAACAGGTGGATTTGATGTTCAAGCGTTGCGCGTCGGACGTCTTCGCGCGCATCGTGCGTTTCGGCAAGGCGGGCATGCGCAAGGACTGGAGCATGGCCACGCCGAAGGGCGGGGTGCTGGGCGAAAAGTTCACGCCGCTGGCGCGCGTGGGCGCCTACGTCCCCGGCGGGGCCGCCCCGCTGGCCTCGACCGCCCTCATGAGCGTGTCGCTCGCCAAGATCGCGGGCGTGCCCGAGATCGTCGCCTGCACGCCGTGCGACAAGAAGGGGCGGGTGGACCCCTTCCTGCTGCACGCGCTGGAAGTGGCCGGCGCGACGGAAATCTACCGCATCGGCGGCATCCAGGCCATCGGCGCCATGGCTTTCGGCACCGCCACGATCCGCAAGGTGCAAAAGATCGTCGGCCCCGGCGGGCCCTACGTCACCGCGGCCAAGAAGCTGGTCTACGGCGACGTGGATCTCGACATGGTCGCCGGCCCCAGCGAAATCGCGGTGCTGGCCGACGAAACGGCCGTGCCCGCGCACGTCGCCGCCGATCTGATCTCGCAGCTCGAGCACGGCACGGGCCACGAAAAGGCGCTGCTGGTGACGCCCTACATGGGCCTGGCCAGCAAGGTGCTCGCGGAAATGGAGCGCCAGATCGCGTCGCTGTCGCGGCGCGAGGCCATCGAGCGGGCGGCCGGCGCCGGCGCGCTGTTCGTCGTGACCGACCACCTCGACACGGGCATGGACGTCGTCAACCGGTTCGCGCCGGAGCATTTCGAGATCATGACGAAGGAGCCGCGGCGCTGGCTGCAGAAGGTCAAGAACGCCGGCGCGGTGTTCGTCGGCGCCTGGACGCCCGAGAGCGCGGGCGATTTCGTTGCCGGTCCCAGCCACGTGCTGCCCACGGGCGGCACGGCGGCGTTCTTCTCCGGGCTGACGGTGGATTCCTTCCGCAAGCGGACCAGCGTGGTGGCCTTCACCCGCGCCGACCTGATCGAAACCCTGCCGCTGATCGAGGCGATGGGGCGGGTCGAAGGCCTCGACGGCCACGCCCGCGCCGCCGCCGTCCGCTTCGAATCGCCCGCGGGCTGAGCCGCCGCCGCGGCCGGTGGCGTGGCATCGGGCGAGATGTGCGGAAAATTCCAAAACCATGTTCCGGTTCGATAGGATCGAACCTAGGCGACCAGGAAAAGGATGCGATCGGCCGCGAGCCGAGGCGGGTCCCCATATTTCTTGCCCGGTCCTGCCGCCTTTGGGAAAGCGGCTTCAACGAAAATGCCGACGGGCCGTTGCGAAAGCGGGAACGCTTTCCCGAAGGCGGCCATCTCGACCGGATTGCGGGAACGAACGACTGTCGCATCGAGAAAGTGTGGAGCAGCCGTTCCGGGAGATGCCTGGTCCAGCGGACTCCGGCGGAAACCCTGCGAACAGGAATCCGCACCCTTGATGGTTGACGTCCCCGGACAGGAAAACGTGGCGGCGCAAGGAATGTCAGGCGGCGGGTTGGGCGCGCAGGGCGCGGGCGAGGGCGCCGAGGAACAGGGCGAGCAGGACGACGCCCGCAACGGTCGCGCCGATCCAGCCCAGGAGCGCCAGGATCGTCATGACGACGCCGGCGATAAGCACGCCGAGGAAGATGGACAGCAGCGAGTGGGCGAAGCTCATGCCGAGCAGCCAGCCGGCCATGGCGCCGGTCCACGCGCCGGTGGCCGGCAGGGGGATGGCGACGAAGACGGTCAGGCCGAGGGTTTCGTATTTCTCGATGTCGGCGGTCTTGCGGCGGGTGCGCGCGAAGAGCCAGTCGAAGAATTTCTTGCCGGCGGGAACTTTCATGCAGAGCTTCGAGGCGGGGCCCAGCAGCAGGAGGATGAAGGGCACGGGCAGCATGTTGCCGAGCACGGCCCAGAAGAAGATGCGCGCGGCGCGGCGTCCGTCGTCGCGGCCGAGCCGGGTGGATTTGTCCGTGTCCGGCAAGAGCACGTGGCCGGCGGGGATGGCGCCGCGGAGCTCGACGATGGGCAGCGTGGAAATGGCGACGATGGCGGCATCGACGGAAAAGCCTTTTTCGCGCAGGGCGTTGGCGAGCTTCTGGCCGGTGCTTTCGTGGGGCACTTCGACGGCGGAATCGGCGCTGGCGCGTTCCAGAACCAAGGGTTCCGGGTTCAGGGTGTCGGGGTTCGCGGTTTCCGGAAGGGCGAAGGCCAAGCCGGGGAGCAAGGCGCAGGCGAGGGCGAAGAGGCGTTTCATCGGGCGAGGTGTTCCTTTTTGATCCGGCGGAAGCGGTGCAGCATGCGGAAGAAGCGGATGGTGTCGAAGAAGGGGTTGACCTTGGATTTTTCGTCGCCGTAGATGGTCTGGATGGCGACGGCGCCGATCTTGCGGCCCTGGAGGGAAAGTCGCAGGAGGATTTCCGATTCGGCGGCGAAACGCTGGGAATGGGCGTCGCAGGGGCCTTCGGGGAACGCGGAACGGTGGTAGAGGCGGAAGCCGCACTGGCTGTCGGGAACGTACTGGCCCATGACGCGGGAAAGCAGATCGGACATGAACCGGTTGACGAGCCGGCGGTTCCAGGGCATGTCGCCGACGTTGCCCATGCGGTTGCCGACGAGCACGGGGCTGTGGGTGCGCTCGTAGGCCTGCAGGAAAGCGGGGATGTCGGAGGGGGCGTGCTGGCCGTCTGCGTCCATCGTGATGGCGAGGTCGTAGCCGTTCGCGCGGGCGTAGTCGAAGCCGGTCTGCAGGGCGGCGCCCTTGCCCTGGTTGTGCACGTGCTCGAGCACGGTCGCGCCGGCCTCGGCGGCCGCGCGGTCGGTGTCGTCGGGCGAGCCGTCGTCGATGACGACCACGTCGGGGCAATAGTCCAGGACTTCGCGGACGACGGCGCCGACGCGCTTGGCCTCGTTGTAGGCGGGGATGAGGACGCAGGTTTTCAGGGGCGGCTTGGCCATGGGGCGCTCAGTAGGCGTTCTGGCGGTTGAAGAAGGTCTGGATGAGGATCTTGAGGTCGAAGGAGAGCGACCAGTTTTCGAGATAGTAGAGATCGTGCTGGACGCGGTCTGCGATGGAGGTGTCGCCGCGCAGGCCGTTGACCTGGGCCCAGCCGGTCATGCCGGGACGGGAGACGTGGCGGGTCATGTAGTGGCCGACGCCGTCCTTGAACTGCTCG
>ERZ795051.2774-NODE-2774-length-18939-cov-4.701440_pt1 | contig 18939 bp, 9 predicted proteins | sample MGYA00375135_ERZ795051 | MGnify/ENA primary metagenome ERZ795051 (study PRJEB30180, sample SAMN05720222) | activated sludge metagenome | isolation source: Anaerobic digester | place: Japan | collected 2015-05-26 ... | reverse complement strand
CACTGCTGGCGTGTCTGGCTTTTTCCAGCCAAGGCGCGAACATGACGCCTCTCGCGGTGTCCGGCTTCAATTACGATGTCGTCGTCGAGAACACCGCCTCGGGCCCGCCCTACGGCGCCTACGCGCGTACTTTCGGGCCCGGCGAGGACAAGTCCTTTTACCAGGCTGGCCTGCCCGGCACCAGCTATGGCCTGCCGGCCGGCCGTTCCTTCACCAGCGCGGTGGGGGACGGAACGGTCTTTGAATTTCAACCCTACACCGCCAACAACGCGCTGGTCATGAGCAGCGATACCGGCATCAGCCAGGGCACCCTCACGCTGGTCACTCCCGCCGTGCTCGCGCGCCTTGCGGTCATCGCCAACTCCGCCGGCGGCGGCGGCAACCCGAACCTGACGCTCAATTTTGCCGACGGCTCCACCTACACCACCAACTATAACGCCCTGGACTGGTTCAACAATTCCGGCTATGCCCTGTCAGGCGTCGAGCGCATCAACCTTTCTACCGGGACCACAGAGGGCCGCCCCACCAATCCCCGTTTTTACCAGACAACCATCAATCTCTCCACCCTCCCCGAACTGGCGGGCAAGCTTCTGGTCAGCATCACTTTCAATCAGGCGGCTTCGGCCCGGTCCACCGGCGTTTACGCCGTGAGCGCCGAGCCCGGGCCGGAATCTCCGCCGGTGTTTCTCTCGCAACCGGCGGACATCACGGTGGCCGAGATGCAGCCGGCGTCGTTCTCGGCGCTGGTGACCGGCAACCCCGTCCCCACGTTTCAGTGGTTCAAGAATGGCGCCGTCCTGCCCGGTGCGACCAACTCGGCGTTATTCCTGCCGCTGGTCCCGCTTTCGGACCACGGGGCCGGTTTCCGGGTGGTGGCCTCCAACCCCAGCCTTTCGGTCACCAGCCGGACGGCGGTGCTAAGCGTCCTGGCCGACACCAATCCGCCCGCGCTCCAAGCGGCGCGCTCGCGGGGTTTGAGCGAGGTCGAAGTCGTCTTTTCCGAGAAGGTCACCGCCGCCTCCGCCACCAATCGTGCCAACTATTCGCTCACGGGTCCGGCGGGCGCGGTTTCGATCACCGCGGCCACACTTGCTGCCGGCCAGAGCAACGTGCTGCTGGCGGTCCCTGCCCTGATCGAAAACGCGACCTACACCCTGGTGGTCAACGGCATCACCGACCTGGCAGCCGGGGCCAATCGGATCCCGACCAACAGCCAAACCACTTTTGTCGCCCTGCCTTGGACGCCGGCGGACATTGGCAACCCTGCGCCCGGCTGGATAACCTGGGCGCCCGGGGGGGTGGATGTTTCGGGCAGCGGAGCTGAAATCGGCGGCACGAGCGACCAGCTTCACTTCAGCTACGAGTTGCGCACCGGCGATTTTGACCAGCGCGTGCGTCTCGAGGGACTCAGCCTGACGGACCCGTGGGCCGAGGCGGGGTTGATGGTGCGCGAGACCCTTGAGCCGGGCAGCCGGTTTGCCAGCGTCCTGGCCACCCCCTCCATCAGCGGCTGCTACTTCGAAGGGCGGACCCTGGCCAATTTCGCCAGCTTCCGCAGCGGCGCTTTTCCGGTCAACTACCCGGCCACGTGGCTTCGGTTGCGCCGGGCCGGCACGCTGTTCGCGGGCTACGCGAGCCTGGACGGCCTGAACTGGACCTTGCTGGGCTCAATGAACGTGGCGTTGTCCAACACGGTGTGCTTTGGTTTTGCGGTCTCCAGCCACGCTCCGAGCCAGCTCGCCCTGGCCCGGTTTCGGGATTTCTCCCCCGTGACCACCGCCCTCAGCAACGCGCCGGCTTCGGACCGCGAGCCGCTGGCCCAGTGCAGCCGCCGCACCCCGCTGGTGATTTCCGAGATCATGTATCACCCGCCCGACGTGATCTTGAACGGCCGGAAAGCCGAACTGGAGTTCATCGAGCTTTTTAATTCGCGGGGCGAACCCGAGGACATCAGCGGCTACCGCATTTCCGGCGATGTGGACTACGTATTTCCGCAAGGCACCGTCCTGCCCGGCGGCGGATTCCTGGTCGTCGCCCGGGCGCCGGCGGACTTGGAGGCGGTGTATGGATTGTCCGGCGCGCTGGGGCCATGGGCGGGCGCCGTTACCAACAACCTGCCCAACAGCGGCGGCACGGTGCGCTTGCGCCATCGGACGGGGGCGGTTTTGCTGGAAGTCAGCTATTCGGACCAGCCGCCGTGGCCGGTTGCCGCTGATGGAGCCGGCCATTCGCTGGTGCTGGCGCGTCCCTCCTACGGCGAACGCAACGCCCGCGCCTGGGATGCCAGCGACACCGCGCTCGGCTCGCCCGGTCGGATGGACCCGGTGACGTTCAATCCGCTCGCGCCGCTCAAGATCAACGAGTTCCTGGCTCACACAGACGATCCGGAGCTGGACTACGTCGAGCTGTACAACCACAGCAACGACACGCTGGACATCTCGGGCTGCATCCTCACCGACGACGCCAGCACAAACCGGTTTGTGGTGCCCGCCGGCACGAGCATCCCTCCCCGTGGCTTCGTCGCCTTCACCCAAACCACTCTCGGCTTCGCCCTGAGCGCCGAGGGGGAGACCCTCTATCTTTACAGCCCCGGCCGTGCCCGCGTCCTGGACGCCGTGCGGTTCGAGGGCCAGGAAAACGGCGTGTCAACCGGGCGCTGGCCTGACGGCGCCGAGGCGTTCTACCGCCTCCTCGCCAAGACTCCAGGCACGAACAACGCCGGCATCCGCCGCGGCAACATCGTCATCAACGAAATCCATTACCATCCGGCGAGTCATGATGACGACGACCAGTTCCTCGAGCTTTACAATCGGGGCGGCGCGCCGGTGGCGCTGGGGGGCTGGCGGTTGACGGATGGCATTTCGTACACGTTTCCCACCAACGCCTACCTGGCTCCCAACAGCTACCTGGTCGTCGCCCGCGACGCCGCGCGGCTGCGCACCAATTACACCCATCTCAACACGGTCAACTGCTTTGGCAATTTCAGCGGCCGGCTCTCGGGCCGCGGCGAACGGGTGGCGTTGACCATGCCCGACACGGTCCTCTCGACCAATGCATCGGGCCAGGTCGAAACCAACCTCATTCACGTGGTGGTGGACGAAGTCACCTATGGCACCGGCGGGGCCTGGGGCCAATGGTCCGATGGGGGCGGGAGCAGCCTGGAACTTCGAGACGCGCGCGCCAACGGCCGCCTCGGTGCCAATTGGGCGGACAGCGATGAAACCGCCAAGGCGCCGTGGACCCTCATCGAAACGACCGGGGTGGTGGACCTCGGCAACGTGGCCGCAGATCAGCTTCAGGTCCTGCTCCAAGGGGCCGGCGAATGTTTGATTGATGATGTGCAGGTGCTCGACGCTTCCGGCAGCAACCTGATTGCCAACTCGACCTTCGAGGGTGGCGTCTCCGGTTGGACGGCCCAAGGCACCATGTCCCAGTCCTCCTGGGAAAGCACCGAGGGTTTCAACAGCAGCCGCTCCTACCACATCCGCGCGGTGGACCGCGGTGACAACCAGGTCAACCGCGTCCGTGTTCCCCTCACTGCGACGTTGTCCAGTGGCAGCGTCGCCACGATTCGCGCCCGCGCCCGGTGGTTGCGCGGAAACCCGGAACTGATCTTCCGTCTGCGCGGAAACTGGCTCGAGGCCGCGGGCCGCATGACGCTGCCCGCCCAGCCCGGCACTCCCGCTTTGCCCAACAGCCGGGCGGGGCAAAACGCGCCGCCGGTGATTTACGAGGTCAGCCATCGTCCCGTCCTGCCGGCCGCCAACGAACCCGTGGTGGTCAGCGCCCGGGTGCATGATCCGGACGGCGTCAGTTCGTTCTTGCTCACCTATCGGGTGGACCCGTCGGGTTCGAGCTCGACCCTCACCCTGCGGGATGACGGGCTGATGGGCGACGCGGTGGCTGGCGACGGTCTGTATAGCGCCACCCTCCCCGGCCAGAGTGCGGGCACGCTGGTGGCCTTTTATCTCCAGGCCACCGACCGATTCTCGCCGGCCGCGACCGGCCGATATCCCGCCGACGCCCCCACCCGGGAATGCCTGGTTCGCTTTGGCGAAGCGACTCCTACGGGCAATTTCCCCGTCTATCGCTTCTGGATGACCCAGGCCACGTTTGATGCCTGGACCAGTCGTCTCAAACTCGACAACACGCCCAACCCGGTCACTTTCGTGCTGGGGGACCGCCGCGTCATTCATCTGACCCAGGCCTTGTTTGCCGGCAGCCCTTATATTGCCCCCGGCTTTTCCACCCCTTCCGGCAACCGTTGCGGCTACAGCATCACGTTCCCGGACGATGACCCGTTCCTAGGGAGCGAAGACCTGGTGCTGGACTGGCCGGGGGGCCATGGCGGAGAAAACACCGCCATTCAGGAGCAAATGGCCTACTGGATTGCCGACCGCATGAACCTCCCGTTCAGCTACCGCCATTTCATCCGCCTTTATGTCAACGGTGTCTCCGACATGCAGCGGGGCGGCATCTTCGAGGCCATTATGCAGCCGGCCGGCGAGTTCCTCGATCAATGGTCCTACGGCGACAGCGACGGCGATTTCTACAAGATTGACCGCGCGTTCGAGTTCAACGACAGCAACAGCCGGGTTGCGGACCCCATGCCGCGCCTCGAGCCCTACCGCACCACCGACCTGGCTGCCGGCGGCACAAAATACAAAACGGAACGTTATCGGTGGACGTGGCTGAAGCGTTCCTACGACAGCGTGCTGGATTACACCAACCTGTTCGTGCTGGTGGATGCGCTCAATGCCACCAGTCCCGAACCCTACACCGCCCAAACCGCGGCTTTGGTGGACATTCCCGAGTTCATGGGCATGTTCGCGTTCGAACACATCATCAACAACTTCGATAGCTGGGGCCACAACATCGGCAAGAACATGTACATGTACAAGCCCCAGCGCGGGCCCTGGCAGCTTTACGCCTTCGACCTGGACTGGCTCATGCTCGTTTCGGCCCGAAACTCCAGCACCTACTCCGCTCTCAACGGCCCCCTCTTCAGCTCCGACGACCCGACGGTCACCCGCATGTACAATCATCCACCCTTCCGCCGCGCCTATTTCCAGGCCGTGCAGGCGGCGGTGGACGGTCCGCTGCTGAGCGCCAACTGCGACCCGGTGATGGACGCCAAGTACGCCTCGCTCGTCGCCAATGGCATCACCTTGTGCGACGGGGGCCCTCGTTGACCCATCCGCGGTCAAGACCTGGTTCCAACAACGCCGCACCGCGCTCCTGGCCCAACTGGCGGCCGTCGCCGCCAATTTCGCCGTGTCGGGCCCCCCCACGCTGACGGTCTCGTCCAACCTGGTCACGCTCTCGGGCACCGCGCCGCTGAACCTCCATGACCTCAAGATCAATGGGGTTTCCTGGCCGCTGACCTGGACGTCGGTGAACCAATGGACCGTCCGCTTTCCGATTGCGCCCGGCACCAACCAGTTGACTGTGGCCGGTTATGACCGGGAAGGCAACCCGCTGGCGGGGGCGTCCCAGGCGCTAACCGTTGTCTTCCCTGGCGCCGTTCCTTCGCCTGAGAATCGGGTGGCGCTTAATGAAATTATGATTCAACCGCCGGTTGCCGGGGCGGAATATGTCGAGCTGTTCAACACCTCCACCAACACGGCGTTCGACCTGTCCGGCTGGAGGTTCAACGGCCTGTCCTACACCTTCCCCGCCGGCAGCTTCATCGCGCCGCAATCCTATCTGGCTCTGACAAAGAACCGCGTGGCCTTCAATGCCGCTTACGGCGTCAATGCCGTGGCTTTCGGGGAATATGAGGGCAACTTGCAGTCCGGCGGGGAAACGCTGACCCTCCTCGAGCCGGGCGCTTCTCCGGGGGCGGAAACCGTGGTGACCAAAGTGCGCTACGAGGACGGTCTGCCGTGGCCGGTTTCGGCGAGTCCGGGAGCGGCGTTTCAATTGATGGACGCGGAGCAGGACAACTGGCGGGCCGGGAATTGGTGGAGTGTGCAGGCCGGCACGCGAGCGCCGGCGCAGTGGAAGTTCGTGACCACAAACATCACGGCCAGCAGCTCGACCCTTTACGTTTACCTCGGTTCCGCCGGCGACATTTATCTCGACGACTTCTCCCTGGTGGGAGCGGCCGGCACGAACGCGCTGGCCAACGGCGGCTTCGAGTCGCCCCTGGCCGGGTCGTGGACGGTGACTTCGGGCTTCGCGCAATCCACGCTCAGCACGGCGTTCAAGCGCAGCGGCAGCTCGAGCCTGCATCTGGTTGCAACCGCGGCCGGCAGCGGCAGCGGCAATTCGATTTACCAAGTCATCACGCCGGCGCTGTCCATCGGCCAGCCCTACACCCTGAGCTTCTGGTACCTGCAAAGCACCAACGGGAGCCCGCTCATCGTGCGGTTGTCGTCCTCGACCACGCCGGTCAACCTGAACCCCGCCCCGCCGTTGCTCGACAACGCCGCCCGCGCAACCCCCGGCGCGGCCAATGCTGTCAGGGGTTCCTTCACTCCGTTCCCGCCGCTGTGGATCAATGAGTTGCAGGCCGAAAACCTCACCGGCATCACCAACCGCGCGGGCCAGCGCGTGCCTTGGGTGGAAATCTACAATGCCGGCACAAACGCCGTCAGCCTCCAGGACTGCTACCTGAGCCCGGATTATTCCCAACTGACGCAATGGGCCTTCCCGACCGGGGCGGTGATTGCTCCGGGCCAGTTCAAGGTGGTTTTCGCCGACGGCCAGACGCACCTCTCCACCGCCGAGGAATGGCACACCAGTTTTGCCCTTCCGCCCGCCGGCGGCTCGGTGGCGCTGACCCGCACCGCCAACAACGGGCAGCTTCAGGTGATGGATTACGTAAATTATACGAACCTGCCGGCCAACCAATCCTATGGGTCTCTGCCCGACGGGCAGAGCTTTGCGCGGCGTCACTTCATCTATGCAACGCCCGGGGCCCCCAACAATGCCGCCAGTCCGCCTGTGACGGTTTTCATCAACGAATGGATGGCTGACAACACCATGACCCTGGCGGACCCCGCCGATGGGCAATTCGAGGATTGGTTCGAAATCCACAACCCGGGGGACCAGACCGTGGACCTGGGCGGGTATTACCTCACCGACAATCTCAACAATCGTTTTCAGTACCGGGTGCCGGCCAACGGCCATTACACCATCCCTCCCCGCGGCTTCCTCCTGGTCTGGGCCGATGAGGAAACGGGCCAGAACAACACCAGCCGGCCCGATCTCCATGTTAATTTCAAACTGAGCAAGGGTGGCGAGGCGATTGGCATTTTCGCCGAGGACGGCACCCCGGTGGACTATGTCACCTTCGGCCCGCAAGAGACCGATGTCAGCGAGGGCGTGTATCCCGACGGCGGAACCCTGCGGCTGTTCATGGCGCAGCCCAGCCCGCGGGCGCCCAACATTCTGCCGGCCTCGTACGCTCCACCCGACGTCATCGCGTTTTCCTGGAGCAACGGGCATCCACTGACTCTCACCCTGCGGACCGCTCCGGGCCACAGCTACCGCGTCGAGTTCAAGGACGATCTTTCCGCCCCCTTCTGGCTGCCGCTGACGGGCGATTTGATGGCCACCGGCTCTCAGTTGGTGATTACCGATCCCGCTCCCAACGCCGCCCAGCGCTATTACCGTGTCGTCCAGGTGGAGTGAGGCGGAAGAACAGGGATTCAACCACGAAGAACCCGCCCCGGAACCGCGACGTTGGCGCCCCGCCGGCCTTGCGGCCAGCCTCCGCACGCCGCGGCACGGCATCGCGGTTGCTTTAGAAGCGGGTGAGGTGTTCGAGCTGTTTTACGCGCTCATCAATTTGTCCGCGGCGGAGGCCGGTGGTGCGGGCAAGGCCGAACCCCTCGCAGCAGAAGGAGGCCACCACGCTTCCATAAACCATCGCCCGGCGGATGTGGGTGTCAATCGAGCCTTTGGCGCTCGCAAGGTAGCCCATCAGGGCGCCGACGAACGAATCCCCGGCGCCGGTGGGGTCCACCAGCCTGGGCACGGGATAGGCGGGGCAGAGGAACAAGCCCTTGGGGCTCGAAAGAATCGAGCCGTGCGAACCTTGCTTGATGATGACGTACCGGGGGCCCAGCCGGTGAATGCGCTGGAGCGCGGCGAACGGGTTGGTCTGCTTGGTCAACTGGCAGGCCTCACTGTCATTGAGGACGAACCCGTCAAGGCGCTTGAGCAACCGCAACAGGTCCGCCAAGGCGATGTTCAGCCACAAATCCATCGTGTCGGCCACCACGAAACGCGGACGCCGCATTTGGTCCAAGACATGGAGCTGAAGGGCGGGAGCGATGTTGGCCAGCAGGACGAAGGGGGTGTCGCAATAGGCGCGCGGCAGGGTGGGGTTGAAAGTCTCGAACACGCCCAGTTCGGTCAGCAAGGTCCGCCGGCGGTTCATGTCGGCTTCATACTCGCCCGACCAATGGAACGTCCTGCCCGGCACGACCTGCAAACCTTCCAGGTTGATTCCGTGCCGGCGGTAGAGAGCAAGGTAGCGGCGGGGAAAATCCTCGCCCACCACCCCCACCAGCCGCACCGGGCTGAAGAAGCTCGCGGCCACGGCCGCGTGGCTGGCGGAACCGCCCAACAGGCGCGGGTTCTCCGCTTTTGGGGTTTTGATCGAGTCCAGGGCCGTGGAACCCACAATCAGTACGCTCATAGGTTGATGTAAAACGCGCTATCGCCGCGGCAGGACGATAAGAGAAGCCATCGGCGTTGGGCAATGGGAAAACGGCTCGCCGGCAATGCGGGCGGCGGGCAACGGATGGTCGGGGGGGGAACGTCTCGTCCCCCGCAACATTCCAGTCCCTGACAAACTCCAAACCGGGTCATCCTGCCCCAGGGCCAGAAAGTGCCTTGGGCCTCCCGACCAGGGCTGTCTGGCGCCAGCGGCTCGCAGCCAACCCGGGCAAGGTGCCCCTGCCACGGACTCCTCCCGTGCCGCCCCATGCCACCCCCGCTTTCTGCTTTTAGTTTCAGGGGAGGGGTTGGTAAGCTCGGGCGATGCTGAACAACCATCTGCAACCGTCGTTCATCCGGGAGGATCCCTGGCGCATTTTTCGGATCATGGCCGAATTTGTGGATTCGTTTGAAATCCTGTCGCGGGTGGGGTCCGCTGTCACCGTTTTCGGGTCGGCGCGAATGAAGCCGAGCAACCCGTATTACAAGCAGACGGTGGAACTGGCCCGGATGCTGGCCCGGCATAATTTCGCGGTGATCACGGGGGGAGGTCCGGGGATCATGGAGGCGGCCAACAAGGGCGCGCGCCAGGCCAAAGGCCGGTCGGTCGGGTTGAACATCGAGCTGCCGTTCGAGCAAAAGGCGAATCGTTACGCGAACATTCCCATCCACTTTCATTACTTTTTTTCCCGCAAGGTCTGCTTCGTCAAATACAGCATTGCGTTCATTTTCATGCCGGGCGGTTTCGGAACGCTGGACGAGTTTTTCGAGGTGTTGACGCTGGTCCAGACGCAGCGCATTCCGGAGTATCCGATGATTCTGTTTGGGCGCAAACACTGGGAGGGGCTCCTCAAATGGATGAAGGAGCGCCTGGAAGGCAACGGCTACATCAGCCCGGGGGATTTGAACCTGGTCACGCTGACCGACGATCCTCAGGAAGCCGTGGACCTGATCCTGGATTACGAGCGGCGGGTGGGACCGCCGGAGATGGTGCCGAAGGCGTTTGCGTGACCCCGGCGTTGGCGCCGGCGTTTGAAAGATGCGGTGGCGCCGAAGGAGCGCTTGAAAGAGGTTCTGCGGCGCGGGGCGCCGGTGCCTTATTCGCGAGTTTTTTCACTTGCAATCGGGCGGGGGAGGATTAAGCTCCCTCTTGCCTGAACGCCGCGTGTGCGGCTGTTCATTGAGGCTGAGAAAGAGAAGTTAACGAAAAACCTAACCCTCAACCTCCGTTGCCCTCGCAACGTCTGGTCCGTTAGGCAATGGAGCTTCGGAAAGCCCGCGCTGACCAAGCCTCCCCAAAGTTCGTCGGAGAACCGCAGTAGAGTCATCAGAGACGCAAAGTATGTTGACCATGGAAGAGGCCATGAAGCAGACGGGGACACTCCCGTTTGCGGCTGGCAATATCGTTAAAGGCACCATCATCGAAGTCCGCCCCAAGGAAGTCCTCGTGGACATCGGTTACAAGAGCGAAGGCGTGATTTCCGCCCTCGAATTCGAAGACATCAAGACCGTCAAGGTTGGCGACCAGATTGACGTGTTGATCGAAAAACTGGAGGACCGTGACGGGATGGTCGTCCTGTCCAAGGAAAAAGCCGAGTTCAAGCAGAATTGGGAGCGAATCCTGACGATTTGCAACGAAGGCGGCACCATCTCCGGCAAGGTCAAAGCCATTGTCAAGGGCGGGCTGCTGGTCAACATCGGCGTCGAGGCTTTCCTGCCGGCCTCCCAGATTGACATTGTCACGCCGAAGAACCTCCAGCAATACGTCGGCAACACTTACGATTTCAAGGTCGTCAAGATCAACCAGGAGCGGCAGAACATTGTCCTGTCGCGGCGCGAGCTCATCGAGCAGGAGCGGATGGAACGCCGCCAGAAACTGCTGGCCGAGATGACCCCGGGCGACATCCGCAAGGGCACGGTCAAGAACATCACGGACTTCGGCGCGTTCATTGATCTGAACGGGATAGACGGCCTGCTGCACATCACCGATATGAGCTGGGGCCGTATCGGCCATCCTTCCGAACTGCTCAAGGTTGGGCAGGACATTGACGTGGTGGTGCTGGACATCAATCGCGAAAAGGAGCGGGTCAGCCTTGGCCTCAAGCAGAAGCTGGCCAACCCGTGGGATACCATCGAGCAGAAATACCCGGTGGGCGCCCGCGTCAAAGGCCGGGTGGTCAACCTGGTGCCCTACGGCGCCTTTGTCGAGCTGGAGCCGGGGGTCGAGGGGTTGGTGCATGTCACCGAAATGTCGTGGACCAAACGCATCGCCAAACCCTCCGATGTGCTCAAGCAGGACCAGGAAATCGAAGCCCAGGTCCTGGGCATCAACCGCGAGGAGCAGAAAATCTCGCTGGGCTTGCGGCAATTGGAAGCCAATCCGTGGGATAAGGCCCAGGAGAAATACCCGCCCGGCACCCGGGTCAAGGGCAAGATTCGCAACCTCACCAGCTATGGCGCCTTTATCGAACTCGAAGAGGGTCTCGACGGAATGATCCACGTCTCGGATATCTCCTGGACCCGCAAGATCAACCACCCCTCGGAAGTGCTGAAGAAGGGGGACGAAGTCGAGGCCGTGGTGCTGGAAGTGGACAAGGCCAACCAACGCATTGCCGTCGGCATCAAGCAGCTCACCACCGATCCGTGGGAAACCATTGACCAGCTTTACAAGGTCGGCGACCTGGTCACCGGCCAGGTCACCAAGCTGGCCAGCTTCGGCGCCTTCGTCGGCTTGCAGCACGAAATTGACGGTCTGGTCCATATCTCGCAGATCAGCGAGGAGCGCGTGGACAAGATCAAGAACGTGCTCAAGGTCGGCCAGGAGGTCACCGCGCGGGTCATCAAGATTGACAAGAGCGACCGCCGGATCGGCCTGTCCATCAAGGCCGCCAACTACTCGCCCGAGCAGCTCAAGGCCGAGCAGGCCGTGCTGGACGCGCTCAAGCCGGGCGAAGACCTGGTGGCCCTGCAGCACGCTTTCGATGCCGCCGACGAAGCCCGGCAGCAGCAGGAGGAAAAGTAACCGCGCGCACTGCGCCAAAGCTTTCACGGGCGGGCCGGCCTCCGGTCCGCCCTTTTTCCATGTACGCGGCAGGGTTTGCCGGCGGCAAGGCGGCAAACGGCTGCAATCGGGCGTGCGAGCGGTGGAGGGGGTCAGCGGGCGTGCTCGGCGGCCGCGGGAAGGTCGTGCAGCGGCGGGCTGTCGAGCGCCTGACGGACCAACTGCGCCAACTGAAGCGGGAAATAGGGTTTGGGCAGGAAGAAGGCCCCCGGCTGGCTGAACTCGGCGCCCATGATTTCCGCGCTGTAACCGCTGGTGTAGATCACGCGCAGGGCGGGATTGCGGCGCTTGAGTTGGGTGGCGAGTTCAATGCCGCTCATGCCTTCAGGCATCACCATGTCCGTGAGCAGCAAATCAATTTCGCCATTGAACTCGTCCCAAAGGCGGAGGGCTTCAACGCCGGTGCCGGCTTCCACAACCCGGTAATGGTGTTGTTTGAGGACCTCGCGCACCAATTCACGAAGCACAGCCTCGTCTTCAACCACCAGGACCGTTTCGGTGCCGCCGCGCACGGTTTCGGTGAAGGGCGGCGCCGTGTCGTGAGACGGCTGCTCGTCCGCCGCCACGGCGGGAAGATAGATGTCGAAGGTGGAGCCGACGTTCACCTCGCTGGTGACTTCGATCCAGCCCTGGTGTTGGGTGACGATGCCGTAAACGGTTGCCAAACCCAGACCCGTGCCTTTGCCGACTTCCTTGGTCGAGAAGAACGGCTCGAAAATGCGCTCGAGGGTTTTGCGGTCCATGCCGCAGCCGGTGTCGGCGACGCGGAGGCGAACGAAGTGGCCGGGGCGAGCCTCCGGGCGTTGACTGGCGTAGTCCTCGGAGATGGTGACGCCGGCGGTGCTAATGTGGAGTTTGCCGCCTTTGGGCATGGCATCGCGGGCATTGACGGCGAGGTTCATGATGACCTGCTCGATCATGCCGGTATCGGCCTCGATGCGGGCCAGGTTGCGGGCGCAGGTGGTTTCCAGGGTGATGTGCTCGCCCAGGAGGCGGAGGAGCATTTTGGCGATGTTCTGCAGGACGGTGTTGAGGTCAAGCAGTTTCGGCTGGATCACCTGCCTGCGGCTGAACATCAGGAGCTGGCGCGTGAGCGCGGCGGCCCGCTGCGCGGCTTCGGATATTTGGCGCAGAGCCGAGGCGGTGTTCGGGTCGTGACGGCAGCGGGAAAGCAGAGTTTCGGAGTAGCCCTGGATGACGGTCAGCACGTTGTTGAAGTCGTGCGCCACCCCGGCGGCCAGTTGCCCAACCGATTCAAGTTTTTGCGCATGGCGGAACTGAGCCTCCAGGTTGAGCATGTCGGTGACGTCCGCCCCATAACAATGGACGACCTGGCTGCCGACGACGGGGAAGAAGGACCACACCAGGGTCCGCCCCTCGACGGTGACCTCCTCGCGGAGGCGTTTGGCGCCGGTGGCAATACATTCGCGAACGATGGCGGGGGCGTTGGCCGGAAGGATGGACAGCACGTCCTCGCGGCCCAAGGACCGGGCGGTTTCGCGCGCGGCCTCGTTGGCATACGACAGGGTACCGTCCCCGGCGAATTCCAGGACGGGATTGGGGTTGACCTGCGGGAACGCGGCGAGTTTTTGGATTTGCAGCTCGGCGGTCTTGCGGTCGGTGATGTCCGTCAAAGTGCCGGAGACGCCGGGACTTCCCTCCTCGGCATTTTGAGTGGGTTGAAGATAGGCCTCGACCCAGCGGAACTTGCCGTCGCGGGTCAGCAGGCGGGTTTCGTAGCGGCAGTATTCCAGTTTGCCTTGGAGCAGCTCGATGAACACATGCCGGTCGTGTTCGCGGTCTTCCGGATGGATATAGTCCACAAACAGTGACCCCAGAGTGGTTTCCACCTCGAAACCGGTGACGTTGGTCCAAGCCGGGTTTAGGAAGGCCCAGTTTCCGAAATTGTCCAACTGGAAGATGACCTCTTTGATGTTTTCGACCACCGACCGGTATTTGCTTTCGCTGGCGTCGAGGGCCTGTTCCGAGCGCTTGCGTTCGATGCAGGAGGCCAGGTTGGTGGCGACCGACGCCATTTCCTGAAGGATTTGCTGGGAAAGCGCATGACGGGTGAAGATGGACATCAGGCCGATCAGTTTGTCCTCAAGGACCAGGGGGCAGGCCGCGTAGGAAACCAGCCCTTCCCGGCGGGCCCATTCGCCATCGGACAGGCGCGAATCGGTGGCCAGGTCCCGGATCAGGACGGGCACGCCGCGGACGAGGGATTCGATGTCAAGTTTGACAGCGGGGAGGCTCGCCGCCGCGCCGCCGCTCTCCCAGAGGCAGCCGGCAGTGGCACGCGGTTCGAGGGCTTGCTGGCGGGGATCGAAGATCTCGATGCGCGCCAGGGCAGCGTTGAGGTATTGGGCCATGGCCCGGGCGCACTGCGCCAGGATGCTGTCGAGAGAATCCCGCCGGGTGAGGGCCAGGCCGAATTCCGCGCCAAAGGCGGCGAGGCGGGCCTGTTCAAACGCAGCCTGGGCGGCGGCGCGTTTGCGCTGGACGGCGTAGCGGACACTGCGCTCGAGGGTGCGCGCCTGTAATTCGGCCTTGACGAGATAGTCGTCCGCCCCGGCGCGCATGGCTTCCAGGTCCACCAGATGCTGGGAGGAGCCGGTCAGGAGGATGATGGGGGCCTGGCAGCCCTGGGCGATGGCCTCGCGCAACAGCTCGACCCCGTTGCGGGCGCCGAGGCGGTAGTCCAGAAGCACCACATCATGCTCGTTGCGGATCATGGCCGCGAGGCCGGCTTCGAAGGTCTTGACCCACTCCAGGGTGAATCGCTGGCCGGAAATCTCCGCGAACAGTTCCCGCGTGATGATATAGTCGTCCTCGTCGTCCTCGACGAGCAGGACTCGCACGGTGCCCAATTGGAACATGACAGTATCCATGATTCCCCCCTCAGACTTTTGGCAGTTCCACGCTCTGAAACCAGTATTGGTCAATGATGCGCATGACCTTGACCAGCGCTTCAAACTGGAACGGTTTGGTGATAAAGGAATTGGCGCCCAGGTCGTAGAGCGCGCCGATGTCCGTGTCCGCATTGCTCGTGGTGAGGATCACCACCGGAATCCGGCGCAAGTCGGGATGCCCTTTGATTTCGCGCAAGGCTTCGCGGCCGTCTTTGAGCGGCATGTTGAGGTCCAACAGAATGAGATGGGGCCGGGGGGCGGCGGCCGCCTCGAGGTATCGGCCGCGGCGCAGCAGGTAATCCATCAGTTCTTCGCCGTTTTCGACAAAACGCAGGTCGCTCTCGGCGCGGGACTCCTGGAGCGCATCGCCGGCCAGCAGCCGGTCGTCGGCATCGTCGTCGGCCATCAGGATAACCTTCTTGGTGAGGACCGGGGTCACGGCTTGGCGGGGCGATGGTTCTGTTTGACGGGAAGCGTGACAATGAACGTGGCGCCCTGGCCGGGCTGGCTGCGGGCCACGATGGTGCCGCTGTGACGGTCGGTGATGCGGCGGCAGACGGCCAGTCCGACGCCGGTGCCTTCATACTCGGTGCGGCCATGAAGGCGCTGGAACACCGCGAAAATGCGGTCCAGGTATTTTTCGTCGAAGCCGATGCCGTTGTCCTGGATGGTCAGTTCGCACAATTCGGCGCCGGATACGGCGGTCAGCAGGCGGCTGGTGATTTTGACACAGGGCTTGGCGCCAGGCGGTTGAAACTTGAGGGCATTCCCGATCAGGTTCAGGAGGAGCTGGCGCATCTGCATGGCATCGGCCTCGATGGTGGGCAGCGGGCCGACCTCGACGGTGGCGCCACTTTTCTCGATGCGCACCTCCAGGTCGCCCAGGACCTCGCGGGTGACCACGTTGAGGTCCACGGGAGCGAAGGGCTCGGTGCTGCGAATGGCGCGGGAAAAAGTGAGCAGATCGTTGATCAAGGTGCGCATGCGGGCCGAAGCGCTGTGCATGCGGTCGAGATAATCCTGGGCCTCGGGCGGGAGCAGGCCGTCACACTTTCCGCGCAGGCGGTCGCCAAAAGCCTGGATTTTGCGCAGCGGTTCCTGGAGGTCGTGGGAAGCCACAAAGGCGAACTGCTCGAGTTCGGCGTTGGACCGCGCCAGTTCCGCCGCCTTTTGGGACAGGGTTTCTTCGACCCGCTTGCGCTCGGTGATGTCCTTGAAGACCAGCACGGACCCCACCACGCGCCCCAGCTCGTTAATGGCGGTGCGGACGTATTCGACCGGAAAGCAGGTGCCATCCTTGCGGTAGAAGATGGTTTCCGCGGCTCCGTCGCGGAGTGTGCCATCCGCGTTGCCCCGGGCTGGACGGCCAAAAATCTCGGCCTCGGTTTTCCCAATGAGCTCGCTGAGGGGCAGGCCGGTGGCCCGGGCCACTGCCGGGTTGACGAAGGTGGCTTTGCCTTCGATATCAAAGCCGCAGATGCCTTCACCGGCGGCGTTGAGAATCATTTCATAAAGCCGCTGGAGCTTTTGGAGCTCCTGGGTGCGCGCCTGAACGTGAAGTTCAAGGACGCTCTTGGAGCTTTCCAATTCCTGGCGTTTTTGGGCGAGGGCTTTTTCCGTGCGGGTGCGTTTGTCCAACTCCTCCTGGAGAGCCGTTTTGGCCGCGGTCAGTTTGGCGACCTGGGCCTCGAGTTCCAGTTGGGCGGCCTGGGCCTGCTCGCGAGCGCGCCGGGCGTCCGCCAGTTGGTTTTGCGTCTGGACCAGTTCCGATTCCATCTGGCGGGACTGCCGGTCCAGGCACTCGGACAGGCGCCGGCGCCAGAGCGCATGGAGGAACAAAAAGGAAGTGAGAGAACCGGCGCCAGCCAGGGCTGCGGCGCTGGCAATCCGGCCCATGGAATAGTCTATATGGGTAACCAGAGCCCCGGCGACCTCCCGCCCCGCTGCGGGTGAAGTGGCTTCGCGATGGAGCACGCGCTGCCCATCCCAGCACAGCCAAAGGCTCAAGCCGACGGTGGCCAAAACCACCAAGGCGCACACCGTGACCGCGCGCCGGGAGTCCGTCAATAACCGGTCTCCGGCTGATACCGCATTTTCCGCTGTCCAAGTAGCGGTTGTATTCATTTGTTTCGTTCCAACCCGGCGGGCACCCGGGGCGACGCCCATACCCAAACGGGGCGAAATCGTTTCCAACAGAGCACGGAACAGGCCAACTCAGCGGTGAGAACGGATGGCGCAAGTAATTCGACTGCTTCGAATTGTCCCAGGAACGGGGAGCGGTTGTTGACCCGCCCGGAGGGTCAGGCAAAACCGGCAGTTCCGGTCCAGCCCGGTCGTTTTCAACGGTTTACAACGAAACATTTTTGTCGTCTAATGAGGCAGATGTGTCCAGGATTTCACAGTTCGGCGGACCCGTCCACGAGCCGGATAGACCGCCCGCATGTTTGCCAGGCTCACCGGCAACAGCCCGGTGGGAAAGCCTCCGGCAACTTTTCTCCTGAGCTGAGATGACCCCGGTGCCCGACAGCTTGGGGATTATCGCGGGCAGCCGTTCCTTGCCGCTGCTCCTGGCCCGGCAGGCCCGCGCCATGGGCATCCGGCGGATCGTGGCGGCAGCCTTCGAGAACGAGACGGACCCCGCGCTGGGGGAACTGGTAGATGACATTGAGTGGCTCAAGGTCGGTCAGCTTTCAAAACTGATTGCCGTTTTCACGCGGCGGGGGGTGAAACAATGCGTGATGGCGGGGCAGATTGCGCCCCGGAACCTGTTCGACCTGAGGCCGGACCTGCGGGCGATGACGCTGTTGTGGCGTCTGAAAGAAAAGAACGCGCACACGGTGTTTGGGGCGATAGTCGAGGAGCTGCGCAAGGAGGGGGTTGAGGTGATTGAAGCCCGCCCGTGGCTCGGGCCCCTGATGCCGGGCAAAGGTTTTCGCCTCGGGCCCAAGCCCGTCGAGGCCCAGGAGGCCGACGTGGCTTTTGGCTTCCGGATCGCCAAAGAGCTGGCGCGGCTGGACATTGGGCAGACCGTGGTGGTCAAGAATGGCACAGTGCTGGCCGTCGAGGGTTTCGAGGGGACAGACCAATGCCTGGCCCGCGGCGGCACCCTGGCCGGGCGGGAGGGGGGCGCCGTGGCCGTGAAAGTGACCAAGCCCGACCACGATTTCCGATTCGACATTCCGTGCCTGGGTCCGCAAACATTGGAGACGTGCGCCGCGTCCGGCGTGGCCGTGCTGGCGTTCGAGGCCGGACGTTCGCTCTTGCTGGAGCCGGAGATTTGCGAGACGCTGGCGCGGAAGAACAAGATTTCAGTCATCGCCGCCGATTACGGCGGCGCCAAAGAATAATTCGCGATCGCGATTTCGAGCCATGCTAACTTCACACGAACTGCTTGGATTCATGTCGCCGAACCTGGCGCAGGAAATCATTTTATACGCTTACGAAGAGGACAAACCGCTCTACAAGACCACGCTGGCGGCGGTGGCGGAAGCGCGCAAGCTGCGCCCCGTGTACTTCGAGCGGCAGCCGCGGACCCAGCGTCACGCGGCCATGCTCACAACCCTGACGCGTCCCGCGCTGGAAATGGTGACGGCCAACCTGATTCGCACCTGGCTGCTGAAGAAACATAACGGGCTGCTGACGGATTTCCTCGACAGTCTCGGCATTCAGCACAAGGAGGGAGTCGTGGATGACCTCCCGGAAACCATGGAGGAGGAGAAGCTGCGCCAGGCGGTGGACGGATTGCTGGCCAAACACCCCCCCGAGGTGGTGGCGGTGTACCTGAACGCGTTCCAAGACATGAACGAAGTGGAGTGGCCCGCCCTTAAGAACATGCTCCAGAGCGACCCCCGGCTGCAACTGGGCGGCTAGTCCGGCTCCCGTGGGCTCCAACGGCGGTCAAGGCCGGGCCGCGGCGGCAAAGAGGTCCTGCTCGGTGGCGGTGGGCCGGAAGGGGGCAAAGCTGCGGCGGTGGATGGGACACGGGCCGAGGCGGCGGATGGCGTCGTAGTGTTTTGCGGTGCCGTAGCCTTTGTGCTCCGCAAAGCCATAACCGGGGTATTGCCGGTCGTATTCCAGCATCAGGCGGTCGCGCGTCACCTTGGCCAAAACGCTGGCGGCAGCAATCGAATAACTGCGCGCATCGCCCCCGGCCAACGCGGTCTGGGGATAGGCCAGCCACTTGATTTTCAGACCGTCAATCAGCACGTGCTCGGGACGGGGGTCCAACCGATCGAGGGCTTGGGCCATGCCGCGCCAGGCAGCCTGCCGGATATTGATCCGGTCAATCGTTTCAAC
>ERZ795051.2773-NODE-2773-length-18948-cov-123.695972_pt1 | contig 18948 bp, 16 predicted proteins | sample MGYA00375135_ERZ795051 | MGnify/ENA primary metagenome ERZ795051 (study PRJEB30180, sample SAMN05720222) | activated sludge metagenome | isolation source: Anaerobic digester | place: Japan | collected 2015-05-26 ... | reverse complement strand
AAACTCTGGAGACAATATAATCATATCTTGTAATTATGCAAGCGAAATAGTATTACTCCTGTACCTGAAGTCTATGTTATCACTTGGGGAAAAGAAGCTTAAGAACTTGTTCTTCCTTGTCTTAATACCTTGCGTTTAGCTGTTATTTATGCTGAATATGAACCTGACCGTGCTTCGTTAACAAGGTCAATTAAAAGCAGCTAACAACTACCGTGCACATTATGCTTTGATAATTGGAGAAGAAGAGGTCAATAATAAAAGTGCCCTATTAAAAAATCTGTATACAGGGGAACAGAACTCTTTCCATTAATTTTTTCCCCTGACATTATCTCCACCATATAAAATAGAGAAATATATAAATTTCTTGACAGGAATTGATGAAAAAATATTATGAATTATTAAGGGGTTCAAATATTGTAATATGCGTAAGTTGATAATGTTTATATTCCTCATAGTTCTGGAAGGAGGATTTTTACTAGGCAATCCAGTGGTTAAATATGCAGGGTTTTGTTTTAGTGGTGCTTATTCTGATATAGGTAATAATTATCCCTATACTCAACAATTACTGCAAGAGAATCAATCTGAGCAATCCTATCTGGATAAATTGTTTTATGATTATTTTTCTCGTAATCCCGATCTCGGCAATTTCAGCCTGGATATAAAAAATCAAAGTCAAACGACTCTATCTTTAGCCATAGCATTAAACCGAGAAGATGTTGCCTTTGAATATTTTGATAATCAAACTAAAGCCATTTACAATCTTGGTTGCACTATATTTATTATGGATTTTGCTGATATGACAATTATCCAGTCCTATCCCATCAGTATTACCTATATTGACCTTTATGATGGTCAAGTTGATCAACAAACAATAATTCAAACCTTTAAGAAACTTTATACGGACTATATTTTACAAAAACTGGAAAGCAATCAAAAAAATATTTATCTTCGCTCTTCTGGTTCCCGAACTATTAAAGTTGCTAATGTTAATTTCACTGAGGAAGCTTTACCCTTTCTGGGATTTTATGGTACTGAACAAAATCTTGAATCTTATGCCAGCATTGTAGCTCAACATTTAACTGAAGCCCTTGCTTTTAAAATGAACCTAACTGTTTTACCCTATTCTCGTAGCAATTTATCTTATAAAATGTCACTGTCCTTTTCCGATGCCAGTATTCAAAATTTTACTATTTTGCCTTCCAGTTATGACCTAGATTTAACGGTTAAACGTTTTGTGAAAGATCTTTATAAAGAAACAGCAGCAGAAAGAGTTGATCTTTATGGTGTTGAAGTTGAAATGCGAATTTATGATGCTGAATTCAATCAGGAATACTGGAAGAAAATTATTCAAAATGCTGAGCCAAAAAGAATAGTTGTTGGTCAAAAAATAGGCAATGAGTTCTATAACTATAATGAAATTCTTCTTTTGACGATAGCGGAAAAGATTCCGGCAACCCTGAAAGAAGATAAAAAAATAATGAAGGGGGTATTGAAGAAATGCGCAAACTATTAACCATTATCTTACTAAGTATTACCATACTTTTTTCTTTCACTTGTTTGGAAGCAGCAGTGAAAGTTAAAGTTAAAGCTTCAGTAGAGACCAAAAAGAACAAACCCAAACCAGAAGAGATAAAAACTGCTATTAATAATGCAAAGATTTTAGCTATTAAAAAATACGGTTCTGAAAAGGATACTCGCAAAAGAGAACTAATCAATGAGTTGCTTCCGGAGATAGAGAAAAATATAGATAATTATATTCTGGAAGTCAATTACCTCAATGATGGAAGTAAAATTAATGGTGTCTGGGAACAATTACTGGAAGTCACAATTGACGATGTTCAGCTTGAGCTTTTAATAAATGAGAAAATGAAGGATGTGATGGAAACAAAGGAACCCACATACATTAGTTTTATTTATGTAGCACGTGAGGTCTCTTCAGTAGAAACTCAAGATAAAACTGTCAAACAAGACATTTCTTCCAAATCTGATATTTCCACTTCAGGGAAGGTTTCTTCCAGCGAAAAAATTAAAGGTGAGGTTTCCAAGACTGGTAAACTAAACCTAACCACTCAAGACGAAATAAATATTAGTCAAAGTGATTCTCGTGAAAGTTCCAGAGTATATTCTCAATCCGTTATAAATAAGAGTGAAGGAATTGCCTATCGTGCTTATAATCCAGCTGAAATTGATGCAAAGGTTACTGAGATATTTAATAAAGCTAATTTTGAAGTGGTTCCTGCTTATGAAGTGGGAATTTTACCAGAAAAATTCGCTTATGATTTTGCTTACTTAAATGAGATTTCTTCCTCTACCCAAAAAGAGGCAACAGATATTGCCAGCGAAGCTGGATTGGATTTTTTAGCTGTAGCTATGCTTGATGTAGGAAGGGAGGAAATTGACCCAGTTACAGGAGGGAAAAAGGTTTATGTAAAAGTAAATGGTTATATTTTAGACTTGAGGAAAAAATTTGCCGTAAAAGTTTGCAGTGCAGGACCCTATCAGTTTAGCGGACTGGGCTCAAACCCTTCCGTCGCCAAAACAAATGCCTTAATTGAAGCCGCAACTCATGCATCTCAAGATTTAGTTGACCAGCTTAGAGTAAAGCTTGGGATGTAATAATAAAAATATAAGGAGAAAAAAAATGAAAGCATTCAAAATTGTAATTACCCTTATTTGTATAATTTCAATGCTATCTATAGGGGTAAGTCTGGAAGCAAAGAAAAAAGAAAAGGAAGCGGAGACTCACCTTTTTTTAGATGATAGCCAATTGGAAAATCCAGAATATTATTCTCAATTATCTATTCAAGCATTACAATCTTTCGCTAATGCTTTAGCTACCCCTATTACGCCTGACATAAATATGATTCATGATAATATGATATTGGCAAATATTGATGCCAAAATCGCCGAGGAAATGGTCGCCGTATCTTTAGGAATGCGTCAGGAATATGTGAAAATAGAAGCACAAGGAAAATCTCTACTCTCCGGAAATCTGGAAGGAAGTGAAGCAGAAATATCTGAAACACTGAAAGCGAAGCTGGAAGACATAAAAAATGATAAAGCCAAGTTTAGCGAACCCCAAAAAGCTTATTTTTTAAATGGTTTTATTTACCTTGCTAGCTCCATTATAAGAGAAAAGAATATCTTGGAAAGTGCCAAAAAGTTTGTAGATGAAGCTAAAAATGCTACGGGTATGGCTGCAGCAAAGTATGCGAAAAGTTTACCTCAAGCCACTGCTATAGTAACTGACTTACCCGCAACCTTAGTTTCACAAATGAACACTATAAATGAATATATTACTATAGCTAAAACTCAAGGTATAGAAATTCCTGCGGATGTTACTAAAAATTTGTTTAAATAAAATCTAAATCCTTTAATGGACTTAAAATAAGAAGATTAACTTAGTAGGGGACTGCTGGTCGTCCTCTACTTCTTAAATATAGGGGGAATGCTAATATGATGTTAAAAAAGAAAATATATCTCATTACCGTTATATTGCTTATAACTTCAATTACCTATGTCAGAGGTAATGAACCCGAATGGATTACTAATCCCTATGCCAAATTTCCTTCAAGTCAATACCTTTGTGCAGTTGGTACTGCATACGACCTTAAAACTGCTCAAAATGAAGCCCTAAAAAATATAGCTGGATTTTTTGAGACCAGGGTTAAGGCGGTTACTAAAAGTATGGAAAGGGAAGTAGATACCTCTATTAGTTCTCAGATATCCAGTTCTATTTCAAGTTCAGTTAATGCAGTTTCAGAAGCATCTTTGAAATTTACTGAAGTCAAAGAAACCTGGCAGGACCCTAAGACAAAGCTTTATTATGTTTATGTAGTTTTGGACAAAAAAGCAGCACTTGCCTATTATGAAAAAGAAATTATGGAAAGTGAAGCTTTTATTAGTAGCTGTCTTTTTAAAACGGAAGACCCCCTTATTCGTTTTGCAAAATTGAATAGGGCTATAGATAAGTATTATTCAACTCAAAATGCTTTCCTTTATCATAATGCACTTATGGGTGAATCAGCTTCATTTTTGAGGCCAGCTTTTAGTGTGCAGGAATTATTAGAACTGCGTGCTGATGCAGCAAGGGAAATTCCCATTAGAATTATGGTTCAAGGAGATTCTTCAGCATTTTTGAAGAGCTCTCTAATAAATGTGATTAATCAATTGGGGTTTAATCAATTGGTAAATGATGAGAATGCCGAATTTCAAATTTTAGCTTTGCTTGAATCTGAACCACCAAAAACTTTGGCTAATCAAGTTTTCCAACCCTTACGTTTAAATATTTCTTTCCAAAGAGGAGATACTTTATTATTCTCCTTTGTAGATAAGACCGAACAAGGGGGTATAAATATAGAAGAGGCAACTTCTCGGGGAATTAAAGTTCTTTCTAAAAACATAGAGAAAAAATTTAACCAGGAATTTGGAAAATATTTAAGTAATTTAGAATAAGGTGAGATGATTCTCCCTCGACTAAATCCATTTTATGGTTTTTAAAGAAGGGGAATGTATTATAAAATGGCATAGAAATGTAGGTGAAAAGGCTATAGTATAATTATTCTTAATTAAAAAATTTGGCATTAGAATTCAACTCTTCTTTATATTAAATATCCTTAAAACGGAGGGATTTCTGGAGCATCACTTTATGAGTCATTTTGGTTGGAGCAGGTTCATATTTAAAGGTATAGGTTAGACTGTACTGTTGAGGCAATATCCAGCGCAATGAAGTATCGGGATAGACGAGGAACTTAGTGGTTTTCAGGTCAGTAGCTTCCTGCAAGGTAAATTTATAATCCAGGAATATTTTTAGTCCCAGATATTTACTCATAGATATGGAGAGATTATTCAAAAGGATAGAAGAACTAAACTGGACGATATCGCTCATAAACTGTTCCATATCTCTGTATTCAGCCAGGGGATTGGAAATTGTTATTATGAAGGTATAGGAACTAAACAAGATTACAATGAAGCCTTCCGCTGGTATAGGGCTGCAGCTGAAAAAGGTGAGGTAAAAGCTCAATACCTGCTTGGATATTTTTATTTTTTTGGAGAAGGAGTTAAACAAGACTATAATGAAGCTATCCGCTGGTTTAAAGCTGCCGCTGAACAGGGTTATGCATATGCTCAATACAGTCTGGGAAATTGTTATTATTTTGGAGAAGGAGTTAAACAAGACTATAATGAAGCTATCCGCTGGTTTAAAGCTGCCGCTGAACAGGGTTATGCATATGCTCAATACAGTCTGGGAAATTGTTATTATTTTGGAGAAGGAGTTAAACAAAATAATAAGGAATCTTATTACTGGTATCTAATTGCTTATTTGAATGGTTATACTGATGCAGAACAAAATATTTATTTAATAGAAAATATTTTGACAGACCAACAAAAGCAAGAGGTGCAAAAGAGGGTTAATGAATGGTTTAAGACTCATCCTAAAGAATAGGGATAGTTAAAGGACTTAATATCTTCTTTTAACTATGATTTTTATAAAATAGAAGCATATTTTTTAAATAGTTTTATTAGAGCGGTAGTGTAAAAACCAGTTTAAACCTGGATTTTTAGATGTTTAAAGGGGTTTTTCAATAATTAAAGATAAAATGCTACCAGGTTCATATATACATTAATCTTAGAGTTTAAGAATTCAGTAATAAGAAGAGTTTACGGCTATTAACTATTTTAATGCTTATAAAATTAAAGAATTAGGGTCGTATTAATTTATTTTGTCATTAACAACTTTATAGCCAAACTATAATGTTCTTTCAACTTATATTAATCTCATCTATTGAAGCTTTTTATCTTAGTAATTATTTTTTTACTTGACTTATTTATACTAATAATAAATAATAAAAACTGAGAGAATGATAAAGGAGAGTAAATGTTATGAAGAGGTTCATACTTATCTTTGTAGGTTTGTTATGTTTCACCCTTTTAAGTGCATTACCTGCTTATAGTGAATCCTTACTCCAAAAAGCTAAATCCGGAGATGCAGAAGCTCAATACTATATCGGCAGAGCTTATTATGATGGTAATGGAGTTAAAAAAGATTATAATCAAGCCTTCCGTTGGTTTAAAACCGCTGCTGAACAAGGCAATGTAAATGCTCAATTTTATGTAGGTGTATACCTTGCAAATGGATATGGATTAAAACGAAACTATACCCAAGCAGTTAGTTGGTACAAAAAAGCTGCTATGGGAGGAAATAGATATGCTCAAAATAATCTTGGTTGGTGTTATAAATACGGTAAAGGGGTAAAACAAAATTATAATGAAGCATTTCGCTGGTTTAAAGCTGCCGCTAAAAAGGGTCATTTATTAGCTCAAAGTAATCTTGGTTGGTGTTATTTATATGGTATGGGAGTAAAAGAGAACCCGAAGGAAGCGGTTCGCTTATTTAAAATGGCAGCTGAACAAGGCTACGCAGGTGCTCAATGTGATCTGGGCTTTTGTTATGAGCTTGGAATAGTGGTTGAACCTGATTATTTTAAAGCTCTATACTGGGCTACATCTGCTGCTGAACAAGGATATTTAAGAGCTATATCTATTCTTGGACCGAGCTCTCAGCAATTAATAAAAAAAAATTATAATAAATCTTCTTTCTGGATTAAAGCAGCCGCAGAACAAGGTGATGCTGCTTCGCAATATAATATGGGATTTTTATATGACAGAGCAATAGGTGTAAAACATGACTATAATGAAGCTTTTTGGTGGTTTAAAAATGCTGCCGAAAATAATTATTTTCTAGCAATGTATGAGGTTGCCTGGAGATATGAACAGGGAATTGGTACCCCCAAAAATGCTTCTGAAGCACTAAAATGGTACAGATTGGCTGATTATGAAACTACTAAAAAATTTGATAGCTTTTGCCAAGAATATAATGAGAACTACAATTTGCTTAAAGAGTATGTATCTGCAAGTTTATTTGATTTTGTAGATAATTCTGTTTATTTAAAATGGATTAAATCCGCAGCCAATAAGAACTTTTCTAATGCGCAATATATTTTAGGTTGTTTGAATGAAGATATAGACAATAAAATAAATAATAAAAAGGCTTTTAAATACTATAAAAAGGCTGCAAAAAATGGCAATTATTTTGCACAATATAGACTTGCAAATATTTATGAGTACGGCAGATTAAATAAGAATAAAAATATTTTTAAGGCAATTTATTGGTACAAAAAAGCTGCAAAATGCCAGAGAGATTGGATTTTATATGAATTTGGAAGATTCTATGACAGTAATAGTTTTATATTACTACATAATAAAGCTATTAATTGGTTTAATGCAGCAGCTCAGAAAGGGAATATCAATGCCCAAATAAGACTTGCTTGTTTATATGAAAATGGTGATAGAGTTAAACAGGATTTTAAGGAAGCTTATTATTGGTATCTAATTGCTTATAGAAATGGTTATACTGATGCAGAACAAGATGTAAAAAGGATAGAGAATAAACTGACAGATCAACAAAAGCAAGAGGTGCAAGATAGAGTTAATGAATGGTTTAAGACTCATCCAAAAGAATAGGGATAGTTAAAGGACTTAATATCTTCTTTTAACTATGATTTTTATAATATAGGAGCATATCTTTAAAGTAGTTTTATTAGAGAGAAACACTAATAAATTACAATTGTGTCTCCAATCGTGGTATAAAATAGGTAAGCCTAACAGAGAAAAAAGTCGAGCCAAATTCAACTTTTTGTTTTGTTGGAAAAACAAGTAAAAGTAAAATGGTTCAACCAAATAGTAAAAAAGACAATTATAAGGAATTCGTCAAGATAATTCGGAAAGCTAGTACGGGTGGTTTCCGTAACTTACTTGAGTTTGCTCTAAAGGGGTTTATGGAGGTAGGCTTAAATGAGAAGATAGGAGCCAAGTTTTAAGAAAGGAAGAAAAGTAGCAATAATTATAGGAATGGTTATCGGGTGATGAAGGAGCCTTAAAAACCAGTTTGGGGAATATACAGTTAAGTATACCATAGGTAAGAGAGGGATGTTATTATCCCAGTATTTTAGAGTACTATAATAAGGTAGGTAAGGCTTTAGTAACGATAATTTGTGGAGGCTTATTATGCTGGAGTATCTACCCGTAAGATGGAGCAGATATTTAAACAGATTAGTATGGCGGATATAGATTGCAATATTGTAAGTAGACGTACCCAAAAGAAAGATGATCAAGTCAGAATATGGAAAGAAAGGTTATTGGACCCTAATTATGTCAATGTATGGTTGGATGCTATCTATATAAAGTTAGGTCAGAAAGAGCAAAGGTAGCACCAGCGGTATTAATAGCTACAACCTTAAAAGAAGATGGTCGTAGAGATGTATTAGGATTTCAGCTCGGGAATAAAGAGAGTTCTTATAACTTGAAGGCGTTTTACAGAGTCTTAAAGAACGAGGATTAAGGTATAGTGAGCTTTGAATAAGTGATGACCATGAGAGATTAAATAAAGCGATAATGGGGTGTTTTCCTGGGCAATGGTATCAGCGTTGCCTAGTGCATTGGATGCATAATGCTTTGAATAATGTAAAAAATTAGGATCATAGCTGGTTAGCTCCTTTACTGAAGAGTGTGGAGATGTTTAATTTTGCATGGAAGAATCTGATAAGGGTAGTAGAACTTAAAGGTAAATATAAGCTTAGAGAATGGTTAGAAGATAGCTATGAAGAAATAATTACCTATCTGAACTTTCCTCCGGAGCATTGGATGAAGATAAAGTGCACCAACATATTAGAGCGATTAATTGAGGAGCTAAGGAAGAGAGAAAGATGCATTCGGATATACCTAATGAGAATAGCTGTAATAGGTTAATAAAGAATAAATTAAAGAATTATTCTGAGGATTGGACGAGGAGGAGGATATACCTTACTAAACCCTTAGATAAAATTATCGTATACCAGGAATAGAGGGGGGGACTTTAGACAGAGGCGAGTGGATGGAGCCCTGCTCCGCTAGCTCCCCAGAAATCCAACCACTGCTGGCTAGGGAGCTAGATGAGAAAAAGATTGACAATAAATCTGAGTTTAATAAACAATATAATCGTTTACAAAATCTTAAATAGCAGTTAAAGGTAATCGTAAAATGTTCCTAAATAAATTACAAAACAATGAGTTGAATTTTACACTACTATTTGGAACTCAAATAGTGTGTTATTAAACGTATAGTAAGGAAGTAGATGATAATGGGAAAGACAAAGAATCTTTATGCTTTGATTTTGTATCCTTTTAAGTTATTTTGGCAGATTGCTTTTTTTTACAATGAGGCTCAATAATGTGGGGATCACGCAGATATAACCGCCCTCAGAGAAAAAGGGAAACTAGTAAAGTAGAGATACCAGAATTTATTGAAAATGAGTTTGCTGTAGTTCTATGGTATTATAATGAACGTCTCCACAGGGATGAAGGGTTTATAAACCATTATCTATACGGGGACATACATTTTTGGAAAAGCGCATTGAGCTCGAACTCTGATACAAGTAATCTTAAAGAAAATGTACCAGTTATATTCAGCGGGCATAGAAAAAACGAGAAAATCGTAGTAGACAAATTGACCTTAGCAAAACCGAGTGATTTAGATAAAGAGATGATTGAGAGACTTATAGAGTTAGTTTTCGGTGAATGGAAGCACTCTTATTACTGGAAAACGATTTGCATAAGCGCGATTTCAGACAATCTAGGAATAAGCGAGCAAACAGACTTATTTATTAATTTAATAAACAAGCATGAACAAAACAATACATGTAACGAAGGCACCTTAACCAGTCTGATGAGTTTCTTCACCAATCTTGACCATTCAAAGTTAGCTCCTATATTTAAAAAGTATTTTTCAGAATACAAGTATTATCTATATGCTATAAAAAACAATTTGCATCTCGATGAACAGTCAAGCTATGAGGCAATTGGTTATGTGTTGCTTAATGGAAAATATGAATCTGGTATATCTGATTTACTCCTTGCTCTACAGCAACATAGATACGGATTTCAGACTAAAACAATACTAAATATACTGAAACAGTTGCATACCGAGGATCAATTCTACAAAGCAGTTCACTTGGATTTATATAACAGTGGATTTTCTTGGAATATAATCCAAACAGATGCCAGGACTAGAATAAAAGTATCAAATCTAGAGTCTTTTAATAAGTGGTACCAAGCTCAGATGAATTTTGAATTCCCAAATCATGGATATATTATGGATTCAGCATCGAAAGAAAGTAGAGTTTTAAACTATATAAAGAACTTCTCATTGGAAATTGACTTCAATAACTGGGCTGAAGCATTATCCTTGGGATTCAGTTTTTTTACTCTAATAGTGGATGACATTCTACAACATTGTAAGACATCATCAGAAGCAGACCTTTGGGAGAAAGTCAAAAAAATCTGTGATAGCGCGATTGATAAAACATGCTTAGATAGTATTAAGGATACTATTTTATGCCTTGCTAGATTTGTGACCCCAGATACACTACATTTATGGAGATTTATTCACACATGTAGCATATGTTTACAAAATGACTATTCCGATGTCGCTATTGTGGCTTTTGAGAACATTACAAATCTGGATGCAAAAGCATCAATCTGGGCTATCTATCATGACTACAGGTTTCATGATGGTTTTGGAACTAAAGACGTTTTGGCATCTTTGAGGAATCTATCTAAGGAAAATCAATGCAGAGTTTTCAACAGGTTATTGGCGGAAGCAAAAACAATGGAGGAGGTAAAGCATATATGCCACCTCAAGGAAATCACAAGTCTTGGCAACATAAGTATTGAGCAATTCAAGCTCTTTCTCAATTATATCAATGAATATAAGGCTGACGCAGAAATCAACAAATCTGTTATATCTAATGCATACATAAGACTTCTTATTCACAGTGAGGGGATTGCAGAACTAGAATACTATTTACCGTTGTGTAATTTTCGAAACATCCCTGCGGACGTAATGGTATCCAAACACGATGACAACATAGCTATCACTTTTGAAGGGGAACACCATGTGCATAAAGGGCTCTTTGGGTATAGTGATAATGTCAGTTACAATTATACTGGTAATGCACAAACAGGGAATTCACTTGTATTCTGCAATGTTCCATTGGTAAACCAAGATACTCAGAATAATCTCTCGATAGACACACCTGTGTTTTGCGAAGGAAGATTGGTAACGAATAAAAAAACCAAAAAACAACCATCTTTATCTAAAGAGTATAATATCCCTTATTACTGGTGTTATAATAAGAAATGCATATTTCCAACCATGGAGTATGCTGATGGTATCGAACATAACTACAAATACTCCTCAAGTTTCGAGGCTACGGCCAGTTATAAGTTCGGGTTTTTAAATATTTTGAAACTCTGGGGCGCAAGCTTTAACTCAAGCATGATGGCTAACATCGTCAGTGCATCGATGAACAGTGCTAAGAGATTGTTTGAGCACTTGAAATGTCGTGAATGTGGCGTCTATATGATCCCAGCTAAAACTAGTAATTATGCATACTACCAGTCACACATTTACAAGTGTGAGACATGTGGGGCTGAAGTGTATTTATCCCATTGTTTAAACCCTAATTGTACAGATATAATTGACAGTAGGGATTGTAGTAAGTGTCCCAATGGGTGGTTTATCTGCAAATCATGTTTAGCATGCTGCAATGATGAAAAAATTGAGATTCGAACTCAAATTAGGAAGGATACAGGACAGTCTGAAGTGAAAATGATAGGTCATAGAGGTAAGCATATTTTCTGCCCAAAATGTGGACAGCAACTGGATGGAACAATTAACAGAGATCCGGAAAAACAGAGAAAAATTACTGATTACCTCGAAAAATCAGATAGAGAATTAGTTCGAAGTAAAGGAATACGCAATGGCCATTGGTATCTTGTCAATTTAAAGGTTTATACTGGTAGATTAAAATATGAGATTTCTATAGAAGAGCTTGCCAGAAGATTCGCATTGTCTGGCTTATCAGTAAAAAAGGCAGATATTGCCACACCGGAAAAGCCTTGGTACTTCGTTAGTGATACACCAAATCAAGGCGATCTGTACGCTGGAGCTTTCACGCTAAATGATATAAAAACTACAAGTAATATTATATGTAATTGTGGATACTCAATGAAAGTTACATTTGCTTTAGCGTTCTATCACAATAGGGAGAAAAAGGAATAACCGTAATTGCGATTGAAAAAATGTACTCTATCGCTATAGGTTTTTAAGCAGCAATTTACAGAAATCCTGTCAAAATTTGCAATTTTCAGTGATCAGATTTGCAGAAAGACTTTCATAAACTACCTGAATGTGTCATTTAAAAGATGAGTAGGGATATCTTACGATGCATCTGTTTGCGGATCTCACTTCATAATTTGCATTTTTCATTGTCACTTTAAACCTATACTGTTTGATTCTCCGTCGTGACAAGGTAACTTTTGGTGAAAAAAAACTTGACTGTGAATGACAAGATAAAGATAATACAAATGGTAGTATATAATAACATAGATTGTGAGAAACGAGGACAATAAAATGTTCTCAAACGACCTGAAAAACAACGAGTTTGAATTTACACCAACATTGGGGTCTCAATTTAAATTACTCAGAAAATACTGTAAACTTGACCTTCAAAGCCAAGCTCTTATTCAAAATGCTATTGAACATTTAGTTTATTCCACGCGAGTTTTTGACAAGATCTTAAAAGTTGCTCGTACCATAGCTGAACTGGAAGAACAAGAAAATATCACTAGCGACCATATCTCTGAAGCTATCCAGTAACATACTCTGGATAGAAAATATTGGAGCTAATTCAATAAAATTATACAATTTAATTCCCTAATAAAGATAATTCTTCTTGACACATAGAAATAACTTTTTTAATAATATTAACGATGAATAACATTAGGTAATGGGAGGAGAGATGTAAAATGAATAAAAACGAACTAAATGAGTATATTAAAAAAGCGGAAGAGGGTGATGCATATGCTCAATTTAATCTTGGTATATTTTATTTAAATGGAGAAAGAGTAAGACAGAACTATAATGAAGCCTTCCGCTGGTATAAAGCTGCCGCTGAACAGGGTTTAGCTGATGCTCAATATTATGTTGGATATTGTTATCACTATGGAGAAGGAGTAAGACAAGATTATAAGGAAGCTGTTAAATGGTATAAAATGGCAGCCGAACAGGGGCATTCATATGCTCAATGTAATTTAGGACTTAGCTATTCAAATGGATATGGTGTAAAACAGGACTATAATGAAGCTTTCAGATGGTATAAAGCTGCCGCTGAACAAGGTAATGCATGTGGTTTTTTCAATATCGGGGTGTGTTATCAAAATGGAGAGGTTGTAAAGCAAGATTATAAGGAAGCTTATTACTGGTATCTAATTGCTTATTTAAATGGTTATACTTATGCAGAACAAAATATTTATTTAATAGAAAATATTTTGACAGACCAACAAAAGCAAGAGGTGCAAAAGAGGGTTAATGAATGGTTTAAGACTCATCCTAAAGAATAGGGATAGTTAAAGGAATTAATATCTTCTTTTAACTATGATTTTTATAATATGGGAGCATATATTTAAGATAGTTTTATTAGAGGAGGCAGGGTAAAAACCAGTTTAACACTGGATTTTTAGATGTTGATAGGTTTTTTCAATAATTAAAGATAATATGCTACCAGGTTCATATCTACCTTAATCTCAGAGTTTAAGAATTCATTAATAAGAAGAGTTTACGGCTATTAACTATTTGATTGATTAAAAAATTAAAGAATTATGGTTCTATTAATTTTTCTTGTCATTAACAACTTTATAGCCAAACTATAATGTTCTTTCAACTTATATTAATCTCATCTATTGAAGCTTTTTATCTTAGTAATTATTTTTTTACTTGACTTATTTATACTAATAATAAATAATAAAAACTGAGAGAATGATAAAGGAGAGTAAATGTTATGAAGAGGTTCATACTTATCTTTGTAGGTTTGTTATGTTTCACCCTTTTAAGTGCATTACCTGCTTATAGTGATTCCTTACTCCAAAAAGCTAAATCCGGAGATGCAGAAGCTCAATACTATATCGGAAGAGCTTATTATGATGGTAATGGAGTTAAAAAAGATTATAATCAAGCCTTTCAATGGTTTAAATCCGCTGCTGAAAAAGGTATAACTGAAGCACAATACTGGATGGGAAATTGTTATTATGAAGGTAGAGGAACTAAACAAGATTATAATGAAGCTTTTAGCTGGTATAAACCAGCAGCTGAACAGGGACTTCCAGAAGCTCAATTCAGGTTGGGAAATTGTTATTATGAAGGTATAGGAACTAAACAAGATTACAATGAAGCCTTCCGCTGGTTTAAAGCTGCCGCTGAACAGGGACTTCCAGAAGCTCAATACTGGGTAGGAAATTGTTATTATGAAGGTATAGGAACTAAACAAAATTACAATGAAGCCTTCCGCTGGTTTAAAGCTGCCGCTGAACAGGGCTATGCAGATGCTCAAAACATGCTTGGAAATTGTTATTTTTTGGGAGAAGGAGTTAAACAAGACGATAATGAAGCCTTCCACTGGTATAAAGCTGCCGCTGAACAGGGTCATGCAGATGCTCAATGGAATCTTGGAAATTGTTATTACATTGGTAAAGGTGTAAAACAGGACTATAATGAAGCTTTCCGCTGGTATAAAGCTGCTGCTGAACAGGGTGATGTAGATTATCAGTTTTGTCTTGGAGTAAATTATGAATATGAAAAAGGAGGAAGACAAGACTATAATGAAGCCTTCCGCTGGTATAAAGCTGCCGCTGAACAGGGTGATGCAGATGCTCAATACAGTCTGGGAGATTGTTATTATTATGGTAAAGGTACAAAACAGGACTATAATGAATCCGTCCGCTGGTTTAAAGCCGCGGCTGAACAGGGTGATGTAGATGCTCAATGCAGGTTGGGAGATTGTTATTATTTGGGAGAAGGAGTAAAACAGGACTATAATGAAGCCTTCCGCTGGTTTAAAGCTGCCGCGGAACAGGGCGATGCATATGCTCAATGCAGAATTGGAAGTTGTTATTATTTTGGTAAAGGTGCAAAACAGGACTATAATGAAGCCTTCCGCTGGTTTAAAGCTGCCGCGGAACAGGGCGATGCATATGCTCAATGCAGAATTGGAAGTTGTTATTATTTTGGTAAAGGTGCAAAACAGGACTATAATGAAGCCTTCCGCTGGTTTAAAGCCGCGGCTGAACAGGGTGATGTAGATGCTCAATGCAGGTTGGGAGATTGTTATTATTTGGGAGAAGGTATAAAACAAGATTATAATGAAGCCTTCCGTTGGTATAAAGCTGCCGCTGAACAGGGTGATGCATATGCTCAATACAGTCTTGGATTTTGTTATGCAAATGGAGAAGGAGTAAAACAAGACGATAATGAAGCGTTTCGCTGGTATAAAGCTGCCGCAGAACAGGGTTATGTAGGTGCTCAATATAATCTTGGAGTGTGTTATTCAAAGGGAAAAGGAGTAAGACAGGACTATAATGAAGCCTTCCGCTGGTATAAAGCTGCCGCGGAACAGGGTTATGCAAAAGCTCAATATAATCTTGGATTTTATTATTACTATGGTAAAGGAGTAAAACAAGATTATAATGAAGCCTTCCGCTGGTTTAAAGCTGCCGCGGAACAAGGTGATGCAGAAGCTCAATTTAATCTTGGTGTATGTTATTACTATGGAGAAGGAGTAAAACAGGACTATAATGAAGCCTTCCGATGGTATAAAGCTGCCGCTGAACAGGGTGATGCAAAAGCTCAATGCAGAATTGGAAGTTGTTATTATTTTGGAGAAGGAGTAAGACAGGACTATAATGAAGCCTTCCGCTGGTTTAAAGCTGCCGCGGAACAGGGAAATTACATAGCTCAGAGTTTTCTTGGATTATGTTATGAATATGGAAATGGAGTATTACAAAACTATAAGGAAGCTTATTATTGGTATCTAATTTCTTACAGAAATGGATATCCTGATGCAGAACAAGAGGTAAAAAGGATAGAGAATAAACTGACAGACCAACAAAAGCAAGAGGTGCAAAAGAGAGTTAATGACTGGTTTAAGACTCATCCTAAAGAATAGGGATAGTTGAAGGAATTAATATCTTCTTATAACTATGATGTTTATAAAATAGGAGCATATCTTTAAAATAGTTTTATTAGAGGAGGTAGTGTAAAAACCAGTTTAACCCTGGATTTTTAGATGTTTTTAGGGTTTTTTCAATAATTAAAGATAAAATGTTACCAGGTTCTTATATACATTAATCTCAGAGTTTAAGAATTCAATAATAAGAAGAGTTTACGGCTATTAACTATTTGAATGCCTATAAAATTAAAGAATTAGGGTCGTATTAATTTCTTTTGTCATTAACAACCTTATATCCAAAGTATAATGTTCTTTCAACTTATATTAATCTCATCTATTGAAGCTTTTTATCTTAGTAATTATTTTTTTACTTGACTTATTTATACTAATAATAAATAATAAAAACTGAGAGAATGATAAAGGAGAGTAAATGTGATGAAACGGTTTATAGGATTTATTGGTCTATTATTTTTTATTTTCTTAATTGTCTTTACTTCTTGTAGTGACCCCTTGATTAAAAAAGCAATGTCTGGTGATGCTGAGGCACAATATTTAGTTGGAAAGTCTTATTATGATGGGAAAGGCGTAAAACAAGATTACAACGAAGCTTTCCGCTGGTTTAAATCCGCTGCTGAAAAAGGTATAATTGAAGCACAATACTGGATGGGAAATTGTTATTATGAAGGTAGAGGAACTAAACAAGATTACAATGAAGCCTTCCGCTGGTTTAAAGCCGCGGCTGAACAAGGAATTGCAGAAGCACAATACTGGATGGGAAATTGTTATTATGAAGGTAGAGGAACTAAACAAGATTACAATGAAGCCTTCCGCTGGTTTAAAGCCGCGGCTGAACAGGGTCATGCAAAAGCTCAAAAAAATCTGGGAAATTGTTATTTTTATGGAGAAGGTATTAATGAAGACTATAATGAAGCCTTCCGCTGGTTTAAAGCCGCGGCTAAACAGGATGATGCAGATGCTCAATGGAATCTTGGTAAATGTTATTATAATGGTGAAGGAGTAAAACAAGACTATAAGAAAGCCTTCCGCTGGTATAAAGCAGCTGCTGAACAGGGTTATGTAAAAGCTCAATGTGATCTTGGTGCATGTTATTACTATGGAGAAGGAGTAAAACAGGACTATAAAGAAGCCTTCCGCTGGTTTAAAACCGCTGCTGAACATGGTGAGTCATATTCTCAATATAATCTTGGTATATGCTATTCAAAGGGAAAAGGAGTAAAACAGGACTATAAGGAAGCTTTCCGCTGGTTTAAAGCTGCCGCGGAACAGGGTGATGCATATGCTCAATACAGGTTGGGAAATTGTTATGAAAATGGAGAAGGAGTAAAACAGGACTATAAGGAAGCTTTCCGCTGGTTTAAAGCTGCCGCGGAACAGGGTGATGCAGATGCTCAATGCAGTCTTGGAAATTGTTATGAAAATGGAAAAGGAGTAAAAAAGGACTATAAGGAAGCTTATTACTGGTATCTAATTTCTTATTTGAATGGTTATATTGCTGCAGAACCAAATATTTATTTAATAGAAAAAATTTTGACAGACCAACAAAAGCAAGAGGTGCAAAATAGGGTTAATGAATGGTTTAGAACTCATCCATTGGAATAACATTTAAATTTTTAAGTGAAGAACTAAAATTATATGAAGTTATGAAACAAAATGACTAGGAAGGCTGGTAAAACTTAAGATTTTTTTTTCTTTAAATAACAGGAATTAAATTACAAGCATAGTTAAAAGTTAGGAATGATTTTTATTTTCCAATTTGATAGATATAAAACAGATTTGATTGTGTCAGTTTAGACTGATGTTATGTGCTAATTTAAAATGACACTGATATCAGATTCATTTTCCCATTAATATTGATTTGGTTTGTTTTTGGTTTATTAGTCAGGACAAGTAAGAAGGCTCCCAAACAAATAAATCTAAACCATAATAATGTTTTTACTTGACATTTATTGAGGATGTATTATTTACAGAGAAAATAAAGGAGGTTCCCCATGGAACAAGAAAGAAATGATTATTATCCTTATCAAAATGTAGCTCCCGTAATGAGTATCGGGCAATGGCTGGTAACTTTTTTATTGATGGCTATACCGATAGTAAACATTATTATGATTATAGTTTGGTTAACCAGTAAAGATGAGAATCCCAACAGAAAGAATTGGGTATTAGCTTATTTAATTGTCGTTGCAATATCCTTTGTATTAACCTTTATTATTTTTGGTTCTATTACTTCATTTTTCTCTGCCCTAGGGAGTCTGTAACTCAGCAGTAATAGTAAAAAGCTCTTTGCCTGAAAGTATTATTGTTGTCCTCTTAATAAAATTGAGGGAAGGGGAAAGTATAATTTTTTGGATAAGGGAGGACTATAGCTCATAGATTATCTTGCTTTATTTAAATCTATTATGTAATAATAACCAACTGTTTTTATTTTTGAAGATTAATTTTCTTCAAGCTCTGGATAGTTAGAAGAGATAAAAGTAACAACTTTATAATGTATATTGTTTAAATTTTTCATACTTGTATAAATTCAGATAGTTCCCTATTATCCAATTTTCCCCTCTTCCTTAGCTCTCTCTTAGCTCTTCCCCATTACTGGAGCTAAGAAAAAGGTAAGAGATGGGCAATATAAAACGAAAGGGGGAATATAAATTAATCGCTAAACGGGTAAATTGAAATATTTGATGAATGATTATTATATACTCAAGTGATAAAATCACAGAATTTAAATTTATTTAAATATATGGTTGCACTGAATTAGTTCAATTAACCTCCTTCAGTCGGAGGTCCCGCAGTCTTTTAATAATTTCCCTTTTAGATATGAATTTCTTAGAGAG
>ERZ795051.2772-NODE-2772-length-18949-cov-22.591511_pt1 | contig 18949 bp, 21 predicted proteins | sample MGYA00375135_ERZ795051 | MGnify/ENA primary metagenome ERZ795051 (study PRJEB30180, sample SAMN05720222) | activated sludge metagenome | isolation source: Anaerobic digester | place: Japan | collected 2015-05-26 ... | reverse complement strand
AAGAATCGGCAGATTATTTTTTAGATTAGCTTTTAATGATTCTGATTTTGAAATAGCGGCTATTAATGATTTGGGAAATTTGGAAAATATGGCTTATCTCTTAAAGAGAGATACTGTTTATGGAAAATATAATGAAGAAGTGGGTTTTGAAAAAGCTGAGGAAACAATTAATAAAACTTTAAGCGTTGGAAAATTAATTGTTAATTCCCAAAAGATTTTGTTTTTTCAGGAAAAAGATCCTGTAAATTTACCTTGGAAAGACCTAAATATTGATTTGGTTATTGAATCAACCGGAGCTTTTGAATCTTATGAAAAATGTCAAACTCATTTATCTGCTGGGGCTAAAAGAGTTTTACTGTCAGCTCCTTCAAAAGACGAAGATAATGATTTTGGTAAAACTGTTTTAATAGGTATTAATGAAGAAGATGTAAAATTTTCAAAAATAACTTCCAATGGCTCTTGTACTACTAATGCCACTCATCCAGTAATTCAAATTTTGAATGATAAAATTGGAATAAAAAAAGCGATTTTATCAACTGTTCATGCTTATACTGCAACTCAAAATTTAACTGATTCACCAGTTAAAGGGAATGATTTAAGAAGAGGTAGAGCTGGAGCGAATAGCATAGTTCCTTCAACAACTGGTGCTGCTTTAACAATTGGCAAAGTTATTAAAGATTTAGAAGGAAAATTTGACGGAATTTCTTTTAGAGTGCCAGTAATTTGCGGCTCAATAGCTGATATTACGATGGTTACTAAAAAAACTACTACAGTTGAAGAAATAAATAAAATATTAGAAGAAGCTTCTCAAGAACCGCGCTGGAATAAAATTATGAAAGTTACTAAAGAACAATTAGTTTCTTCAGATATTATTGGCGAAGAATATGGAGCAATAGTTGATTTAAATTTTACCAAAGTAGTTGATGGAGATTTAGTTAAAGTTTTATCCTGGTATGATAATGAATTAGGTTATGCCAGAACTTTAGTAGAACATGCCAGATTAGTCAAAGCTCAGTTTTAATTATAAAGCTTTGAAATTTAAATTAGATTAGTTTTATGCTTTATTTAGCTTCAGATCATCGAGGATTCAAATTAAAAGAAAAAATAAAAGAATATCTTGATAAAAATAAGATTATTTTTACTGATTTAGGAGCTTTAAAGTACGATAAAGATGACGATTATCCTGATTTTGCCAAAATTTTGGCATTAAAAATTTTGGAAAATAAAAATAATTTGGGAATAGCTTTATGCGGTTCTGGGGCCGGAATGAGTATTGCTTTAAATAGGTTTAAAAATATTAGAGCTGGATTAGCATTTAATCCTAAAATGGCTGAAGCTCAAAAACAGCAGGATAATATTAATGTTTTAGTAATTGCCAGCGATTTTACTAAAGAGTCAACAGCTTTTTTAATGGTTGATAAATTTTTAAAAACCAAATTTCTAAAAAAACAAAGATATCTAAGAAGAATAAAAAAACTGAGCTAATAGGCTACTTTTAATTTAATTCCCATAAGCCGTTGTTAAGCTTGTAATATTGTATTATAATATTTTTAATGTTGGAAATAATTCCTTCAATAAATAGAAATAATTGGCAGGAAGTAGAAAAAGATTTAAAAGCCATTGAATCATTTTCTGAATGGGTAGAAATTGATGTTTTAGACGGCAGTTTGTCGCAAAAAATTTCCTGGAATAGTTTTGATGATTTAAAAAATTTAAAACTTACTGAGCCATTAAAAATCGCAATTCATTTAATGATCAAAAATCCTCAAAGCAAGATTGAAGTTTTGATTAAATTAGCTATTAGAAGGTTAATAATTCAGTATGAAGGTTTGCCAAAACCATTTTGGGATTTGGCGAATAACCAAGAAAATTTAATTAAAGATTTTGCCCAGATTTGCCATAATAATTGGATTGAATTTGGCTTATCAATAAGTCCCAAAACTCCTATAAAAAAAATTATTCCCTTTTTAAAATACTTGGAAGTTGTCCAGATTTTAGCTGTGCCAATTGGCGAAAGTGGCTATGGGTTTGATGAAACCCAAATTATTAAAGCTCAAGAATTGAAAGAATTAAGAGATAAAAATAATTTAAATTATAAAATAGAATGGGATGGAGGAATAAATTTAGAAAACATTGAAAAATTACAAGATAAAGGAATTGATTTTATAGCTTCAACTTCTTTTATCTTTAATTCTCAAAATCCCCAATTAGCCTTAGAAGCTTTAAGAAGGAAAGCTTTGGGATTGTAAATTATGCTAAACAAAAAATTAAAAATTGAAGAATTAGAAAAATTAGCTATCGAGATTCGAGAAGAAATAATTAAAATGCTTTTAGAAGCAAAATCTGGTCATAGTGCTGGCTCGTTGGGAGCAGTTGATATTTTAGTAGCTTTGTATTTTAACATTTTAAACTATGATCCCGATAATCCCAATTGGGAAGATCGTGACAGGTTTATTTTGTCTAATGGCCATATTGTTCCTGCTTTATACGCAGTTTTAGCTTATGCCGGATTTTTTGACAAAGAGGAACTTTCTTCTTTAAGAAAACTAAATTCCAGATTGCAAGGCCATCCTCATCGGGGATCATTAGGAGGAATTGAAGTAACTTCTGGTCCTTTGGGTTGTGGCCTGTCACAGGCAATTGGCATGGCTTTAGCAGCTAAACTTGATAATAAGAAATACCAAATCTACTCATTAACTTCAGATGGTGAAAACCAAGAGGGAAATTTTTGGGAAGCAATGATGTTTGCCGGCAAGCATAGACTTGATAATTTAACAATGATTGTTGATCGAAATAATATCCAAATTGATGGCTTTACTGAGGAAGTAATGCCCTTAGAGCCATTAAAAGAAAAGTATGAAGCTTTTAATTGGCAGGTTTTAGAAATTGACGGCAATAATATCAGTCAAGTTATTGAAGCTTGTAATACTAGTAGGGCAATTTATGAAAAACCAGTGGCAATTATTGCCCATACAATCCCCGGTAAAGGAGTCAGTTTTATGGAATTTGATTATACTTGGCATGGCAAACCGCCTTCAGAAAAAGAAGCTCAAAAAGCTTTAAAAGAATTAAGAACCCTAAAAGGACAAATTGAAACAGAATAATTATGCTAAATCCAGAATTATTTTTAAATCAGAATGTTTTTAATGAGGATGTTGAAAAACAGCCAACTCGTGATGGTTTTGGCAAAGGATTGGTAAAAGCCGGAGAAAAAAACAAAAATATTGTAGCTTTGACAGCGGATTTAAAAGAATCAACAAGGATTGAAGAATTTGCCAATAAGTTTCCAGAAAGATTTTTTGAAGTTGGAGTAGCTGAACAAAATTTAATTACTATTGCAGCTGGTTTAGCTAATTCTAATAAAATTCCATTTGCTTCTTCTTATGCCACTTTTTCTCCAGGAAGAAATTGGGAACAGATTAGAACCACTGTTTGTTATAATAATGTTAATGTAAAAATTATTGGAGCCCATGCTGGTTTATTAACTGGTCCGGATGGGGTAACCCATCAGGCAACTGAAGATTTAGCTTTAATGTTATCTTTGCCAAATATGAAAGTAGTAGTACCAGTTGATTATTATGAGGCGTATAAAGCTACTTTAGAAATTGCCAAAATTAATTCGCCTTGTTATTTAAGGCTTTCGAGACCCAAAATTCCAGTTATTACCACAGAAAAAACTCCTTTTGAATTTAATAAAATTCAAACTTTCTGGATATCACCAAATCCCCAAGTAACAATTATAGCTACTGGTTCAATGGTTTATTATTCGTTAATTGCTGCCCAACAACTGGAAAAACAAGGCATTGAAACAGAGGTAATAAATTGCTCAACTTTAAAACCTTTGGATAAGGAAGAAATTTTAAAACATTTTAAAATTACTAAAGCAGCAGTAACAGTTGAGGAGCACCAAACTCACGGAGGATTATCGTCTTTAATAGCTAATTTAATTACCACTAATTTTTTAATTCCCCAAGAAATAGTGGCAATTGATGATACTTTTAGTGAGTCAGGAGATCCAGAAGAACTTTTAGATAAATACGGCTTAAATACCGATAATATTAAAAAAGCGGTTTTAAAAGCAATTTCTAGAAAAAAACAATAATTATTATTAGTGATACGATAGGTCTTGAATTTAATAATTAGCTATGGAATAATTCAATCTCGTTTAATTTAAAGATATGGATAAAGATTTATTTAATATTGAAATTGGAAAGAATTTTCCAGAAATTGTTAACGTTATTATTGAAATTCCCAAAGCATCCCATAATAAATACGAATTTGATAAAGAACGAGGAGTTTTTAGATTGGATAGAGTATTATATTCGCCAGTTCATTACCCAGCTGATTATGGTTTTATTCCCCAAACTGTAGCTGACGATGGAGACCCTTTAGATGTTTTAGTAATTGGAGACGATCCTTTATTTGTTGGTTGTTTATTAGAAGCTCGGCCAATAGGATTATTGGAAATGGTTGATGATAGCGAAAACGACCGTAAAGTTTTAGCAGTTCAACAAGCTAATCCCAGATTTAATGTTTTAACTACTTTAGAATCTTTAAAAGATTTAGATCCCCATTTGCTTGATGAAATAGCCAATTTTTTTGAAGTTTATAAAAAATTGGAAGGCAAAAAAACAATAATTAAGGGTTGGAATAACGAACTTGAAGCAAAAAAAGAAATAGAAAAAGCTTTTAAAGCTTATCGCAATACCATAAAAAATTAAATTCTTAAAATTTTATTGATTTAAAATTGTTTTTAAGTTATAATCGCAATATGAATTTTTTTACTAAAATTAAAAATTATTTTATTTCTTCGTATCAGGAAATAAAAAAAGTCAGTTGGCCAACCAAAAAACAGGTAATTAATTTTGCCCTGTCATTACTGGTATTATGTTTAATAGTCATAGTTTTTATTGGCTTTTTCGATTTTCTGTTTTTGGAAGGAGTTAGAATTTTTATAATTAAATAATATGGCAAAACAGCAGATTCCTTTAGAAAGAAAATGGTATGTAATTCATACCTACGCTGGTTATGAAGAAGCGGTTGCTAAAAATTTAAAGCAAAGGATTGAAACTTTTAAAATGCAAGATTACATTTTTAATGTTTTAGTCCCCAAAGAAAAAAAGGTGAAAATTAGATCTGGTAAAAGAATTACTACTGAAGAAAAGATTTTTCCAGGCTATGTTTTTGTGGAAATGATTGTTAATGACGATTCTTGGTATGTTGTTAGAAATACCCCTCAAGTTACTGGTTTTGTTGGTTCTGGAATTACTCCGGTTCCAGTAGATGAAAAACAAATGGCAGAAATAAAAAGAAGAATAAGCGAAGAAGGACCGGAATTTAAATTAGATTTTGAAATAGGCGACTTAGTAAAAATTACCGATGGGCCATTTAAAGATTTAGAAGGAAAATTATCAGAAGTTGATAAAGAAAAAGGGAAAATAAAAGTAATGGTTTCTATTTTTGGAAGAGAGACTCCGGTAGAATTAGATTTTTTACAAGTTAAAAAAATTTAAAACAAAATTTATGGCAAAAACACTTAAAGCAAAGATAAAATTGCAAATTGAGGGCGGTAAAGCAACTCCGGCGCCGCCAATTGGCCCTGCTTTAGGGCAGCATGGCGTAAACATTGGAGATTTTATTAATAAGTTTAATGAAGCAACTAAAGACAAGTTGGGAATGGTTTTACCAGTTGAAATAACTGTCTGGGATGATAGAAGCTATGATTTTGTTGTTAAAACTCCAGTAGTAGCAGATTTACTTAAAAAAGCAGCTGGTTTGGAAAAAGGTTCTGGTGAGCCTAATAAAAATAAAGTTGGCAAAATAACTCAAGCTCAATTAGAAGATATTGCTAAGCAAAAAATGGAAGATTTAAATACTTCTGATTTGGAACAAGCTAAAAAAATAGTTTCAGGAACAGCTAAAAGCATGGGTATAGAAATAATTAGTTAAGATTATTTATGAATCGATCCTTTAAGCTTATAAAAAATCCTTACCCCGGATTTTTTATAGACCTTGAGGGCTTAGATGGCAGTGGCAAATCAACCCAAGCAAGGATTTTAAAAAATAATCTAATTTCTAAGGGTTTTAAAGTTTTTTCAACCAAAGAGCCAACTACTGGGGTTATTGGCGAATTGCTGAAAAAAAATTTAACTTCTCAAATTAATTTTTCTTCTTCAACTTTGCAATTATTATTTACAGCTGATAGATTAGAACATTTAAAAAATGAGCTGATTCCCAATTTAGAAAAATCAAAAGTCGTGATAACTGAAAGATATTTTTGGTCAACTGTTGCCTTTGGAGGAATAACTCTTGATAAAAATTGGCTTTTAGATTTGAATAAATTTTGTATTGTGCCAGATTTAACAATTTTTTTAGATGTGCCGGCTAAAGTTTGCATCAAAAGGATAGCAACAAGAAATAGACTTGAGCTTTTTGAAAAAGAAAAAACCTTAAGGATTGTCCGTAAAAATTATTACTGGCTACTAGAACAATTTCCCAATAAAATTAAAGCTATTAATGGAAATTTAACAATTAAAGAAGTTTCTCAAAATTTGCTTCAAGAGGTTTTGAAAAATAGCAGGATTAAAAAATTAAAATAATTATGTATCGGCCAACAATCGGTTTAGAAATTCATGTGGAATTGAAGACCAAAACCAAAATGTTTTGTTCTTGTTTAAATGATTCGCGAGAAACAATTCCCAATAAAAATATTTGTCCTATTTGTTTGGCTCATCCTGGAGTTTTGCCAACCCCTAATAAACAGGCAATTTTAGATGTTATTAAAGTTGGTTTAGCAACTAATGGTGAGATTTTAGAAAAATCTTTTTTTGACAGAAAAAATTATTTCTATCCTGATTTGCCAAAAGGTTATCAAATATCCCAATATGAATTTCCCTTGGTTAAGGGGGGGTTTTTAGAAATAAAAAACAAAGATGGCTCAATTTCTAAAATAAGAATTACCAGAATTCATTTAGAAGAAGATACTGCACGCTTGATTCATCCTGAAGGTCAAAATTATTCTTTAGTTGATTTTAATAGGGCAGGGATTCCTTTAATGGAGTTAGTTACTGAGCCAGATATTCATACGAGCTATGAAGCTCGAGTTTTTGCCCAAAATTTGCAATTAATTTTAAAATATTTAGGAGTTTCCAATGCTTCAATGGAGGAAGGGGAGATGCGGGTGGAACCAAATATTTCAGTTTCTAAAACAGATAAGTTAGGAGTAAAAGTTGAAATTAAAAATTTGAATTCTTTTAGATCTTTAGAAGAAGCAATTGATTATGAAATAATGAGGCAAATAGAAGTTTTAGAAAATGGCGGGGAAATAAAACAAGAAAATCGGGGCTGGCTGGAAGCTAAAAAAATGACCCATGAGCAGAGATCTAAAGAATTTGCCCATGATTATCGTTATTTTCCAGAGCCGGATTTGACTCCCATTATAATTTTAGAAAACAAAGGCGAAATTAATTTAGATGAGATTAAACAATCTTTGCCGGAATTACCAGAAGCTCGTAAACAAAGATACGTTAAGGAATTTAATCTTTTAGAAAACGAAGCGGAAATTTTAACTATTAATAAGGATTTAGGAGATTATTTTGAAAATGTTGTTTCTGAAATTTATTTATTAATTAAAAGAAATAATTTAACAAATAATGACTGGGAAAAATTAGTAAAAACTTCTTTTAATTTTTTAACTTCTGATCTTTTAGGATTAATGGCTGATAAAAATTTGCCACTAAGCGAAATAAAAATTTCTCCTAAAAACTTTGCAGAGTTAGTTTTTGCTTTTTATAGCAGTAGAATTTCTTCAAGAGTTGCTAAAGATTCTTTAGCCATTATGATCTCTAAAGAAATAACTATTGAGGAATTAATTTCTCAGACTAATTCAGGACAAATTTCAGACTCTAAAGAACTAGAAAAAATAATTGATGAAATTTTAGCTCAAAATCAGAAAGTTGTTTTAGATTATCAAAATGGGAAAACTAATGCTTTGCAATTTTTAATTGGCCAAGTTATTAAAGAAACTAAAGGCAGGGCTAATCCCAAAATAGTTGAAGAATTAATAAAAAGAAAACTTAGTTAGTTTCTAAAAATTTTTTTACCAGCCTTTGAGCTTGGCTATAACTATTAATCCAAATTATTCTTTGGTCTCTTTTGAACCACGTAAGCTGCCTTTTGGCGTAATTTTTTAAAGATATTAGCGATTTATTAACAAAAGTTTCGTAATCTACAAAGCCCATCAGATATAAATAAGCCCAATAATAATGAAGCCCGATTTCTTTTATTTCTTTTTCTTTGTAATTTTCCATTAAACTTTTTACCTCATCTAAAAACCCCTGTTTTAGCCAAATATTAAATCTTTTTTCAATCAGGTCATTTAAATCTTTTCTATTTTGGCTAATTCCTAAAATTAAAGTTTGAAAAAGAGATTTTCCTTTTTTAAGTTTTGCTTGAGGGTTAATTTGAGAAATTTCAATAGCCCTAATTAACCTTCGTTTATTATTTTGGTCTATTTGTTTGGCTCTTTGGGGGTTTAAGATTTGAAGAATTTTAAATAATAAAAAAGATGGATAGGTAGCTAAATTTTTTCTTAGATCGTTATTGGGCTCGATTTTAGGAAAAATAAGATTATCAACTACTGCTTGAATATAAAAGCCGGTTCCGCCAACTAAAAACGGAACTTTTCCTTTTTTAATTATTTCTCTAATTGCTTTGATTGCTGATTTTTTAAATTGTTGAGCTGAAAAATCTTCTTTTAAAGAAATAATATCTATCAGATAATGTTTTATTCCTTGGGTTTCTTTAGAAGTTACTTTTGAGGAGCCTACCCCAAGTTCTTTATAAATTTGGCGAGAATCAGCTGAAACTATTTCGCCATTGAATTTTTTAGCTAATTTAATGGCTAAACTGGTTTTGCCAGAAGCAGTTGGCCCCAGAATTACAATTAATTTTGGCAGATTCATAAAAAGGATTAATTAATATATTCTAGCTAAATAACTAAAAACTTCAACATCTAAAAATATTAGAATTTGATATTTATTTATTATAGAACTTTAAAATAAGAATATTTTTAATATGACAATTGTTTTTTATTTTTTAAAATGTTATAATTAAAGACTATTAATGATAAAAATATGGGAGGAACACCAACTAGACATCATACTCATTCTAGAAGAAACAAGGGAAGATCTCATTTTGCCTTAAAGCAAAAAAATTTAGTTAGTTGCACTAATTGTGGAACTTTAATAAAACCCAATACTACTTGTTCTAATTGCGGTTTTTATAAAGGCAAACCTCAAGCAAAAATTTTAAAGAAAATAGAAAGAGTCCAACGAAGAGAAAAAGAAAAAGCGACAACCAGAGCTCAAGGAAAGTAATTTATATGGCAAATAGGCATTCTTCTAGATCAGCAATTATTCAAACTCTTTATGAGTTAGATTTTAATAATTTTAGCGAAAAAAATTATTTAGCTTTATTAGAAAATAATCTTAATGAATTTTGGCCAGTTATTAAAGACCCAGAATTTTCAAAAAATCTGTTAAGGGGTATTATGGAGCATAAAGAAGAAATTGATAAATTAATTGAAAAATTTGCTCCCGAGTGGCCTATTAGTAAAATCAACTTAGTTGATAGAAATATTTTAAGACTTGGAATTTACGAATTGCTTTATGCTGACTCTCAAGAGGTGCCAGCTAAAGTAGCAATTAATGAAGCAATTGAATTAGCTAAAGAATTTAGCGGTGAAACCTCTGGCAGATTTGTAAATGGTGTTTTGGGAAGCATTTATAAAAACATTGATAGCCTTAAATAAACTATGCCCTTGGAAGCTTTAGAAAAAGAAATAGGTTACACTTTCAAAAATAAAAACTTATTAAAAGAAGCTTTAACCCATCGTTCTTATTTAAATGAAAATAAAAACTGGAAACTGCCTCATAATGAACGATTAGAATTTTTAGGCGATGCCGTTTTGGAACTAGTAGTTACTAAATATTTATTTGAAAAATTTAAAAATTTGGAGGAGGGAGAATTAACCAAATACCGTTCAGCCCTGGTCAGCGCTTCAACTTTGGCGAAAGTTGCCCATCAATTAAAACTTGATGAATTTATTTTATTATCAAAAGGCGAGAGACAAAATAATTTAAAAGCTAAAAATGAAATTTTGGGCAATACCTTTGAAGCTTTAGTTGGCGCAATTTATTTAGACGGTGGTTATTCTAATGCCAAAAAATTTATCATTAAAAACCTGATTCCTTATTTGAAACTTATTATTTCTAAAAAATTATTTAAAGATTCAAAAAGTTATTTTCAAGAACAAGCTCAAGCCAAAGAGTTAATTACTCCCCATTATCAATTGTTAAAAGAATGGGGGCCGGATCATGACAAAAAATTTTTAGTCGGGGTTTATTTAAATGATAAAAAAATTGCTCAAGCAGAAGGCAGTTCTAAGCAAGAAGCTGAAGTTGAAGCTGCTAAAAAAGCTTTAAAAATAAAAGGTTGGAATAAATAACTATGTTTAAAAGTTTAGAAATTTTAGGTTTTAAATCCTTTCCAGAAAAAATAACTTTTGATTTTTCAAAAAATCTTACAGCAATTGTTGGCCCAAATGGCAGTGGCAAATCAAATGTCGTTGATGCTATTCGTTGGGTTTTGGGAGAGCAAAGTTTTAAAAATTTAAGAGTTTCAAATTTAGTTGAAATTATTTTTTCTGGAAATTTGAAAAAACCGCCAGCTGGTTTTGCTTCAGTTAAAGCTACTTTTGATAATTCCTCTAAAATTTTTCCAGTTGATTTTGAAGAAATTGAAATTACCAGAAAAATATATCGAGATGGAACATCGGAATATTTTTTAAACAAATCTTCAATAAGATTGAAGGATTTGGTTGGAATTTTAGCTAGCGCTAAATTAGGAGTTAAGGGTTTAGGGATAATTAATCAAGGATCAGTTGATTTATTTTTGCGTTCTTCTCCTATTGAAAGAGTTGAAATGATAGAAGAAATGATTGGTTTAAAAGAATTGCGGTTGAAAAAAAACGAAGCTTCAAACAAGATTGAAGAAACTAAAAATAACCTAGAACAATCGCGGAATATTTTAATGGAATTAGAGCCAAACCTCCGTTCTTTAAAAAGGCAAGTTGATAAATGGGAGAAAAGAAAAGATAAAGAATTAGAATTACAAGAAAAAGAAAAAATTTATTTTTCTTTCAAAATAAAGCAGCTTAACGAAAATTTTAGAATTCCGGAAATCAATGAAGAATTATTGATTTCCGAAATCCAAACAATCAAAAATTTTTTAAAAGAAGAAGAAAATAAACTAACTTTAGAAAATTCTATTAGTGATTCAGTTATAAAAAACGAATTACAAACTAAACTTAGAAATTTAGAATATAAACGAGATGAAGTTTTAAGAAGTCTGGGGAGCTTAGAGGGCCAAATTAAAATTATTTCCAACTTTCAAACAACACCAAATTTTTCTTTGTCTCAAGCAACTAATAAATTACAAGAGATTTTAAGTTCCCTAAATTCATTTTTGGGATTTTCTGATCTAGAAAAGTTAAAAATTGAAATTCAAAAACTTATTGGTTCCCTGAAAAAATTTTTAAGCGACGAAGAAAATCGCCAAAATTCCACGCAAGATGAATTAGTTAATCAAAGGGATAAAATTCAAAAAGAACTGAATTTAATTTTGGGTGAAATTGAAAAAGCAACTAAAGAAATTAATGATTTAGATAGTCAAGAGTTTCAAAAAACTCAAAGTTTAAAAGAACTTATTTTCAAAATAGAAAACCAGAGAAAAATTCTAAAAGAAAAAGAGGATTCTCTTAACAATTTAAATTTTCTAAAGGAAAAAAGAGAATTTTATGAAAACGATTTAAGAAAAAAAATGCAAGAAAGCAATTTAAATTTTGAAGAATTTATAAAGCAAAACCAAGAGTTAATTAATAAGCCGGAAATTGGAGAGTTGGAAGCAGAAAAGTTAGAAATCCAAATTTTTAAATTGAAAAAAGAATTAGCAACTATTGGAGAAGTTGATGAAGAAATTATTAATTCTTTTAACGATTTAAAAGAAAGATTTGAATTTATAACTAACCAGAAACAGGATTTAGAAAAAGCGCTGAATGACTTAGAAAATTTAAACAGCTTTTTAACAGAAAAAATAAAAACAGATTTTCAAGAGGCAATTAATAGCATTTCTAAAGAATTTCAAAAATATTTTGAAATTCTTTTTCAAGGAGGCAAGGCTAATTTAAAAATTGTGCCTTTAATTAAAAACGATAATGGTAATTCCCAAACAATTGAAGGAATTGAAATTAATGTTAATTTGCCTAGAAAAAAAATAAAGTCAATTGAAGCTTTATCAGGAGGAGAAAGGTCGTTAACTTCTCTGGCAATTCTACTGGCAATTGTTTCTTTTTCCAAACCGCCATTTTTGGTATTGGACGAAGTCGATGCTTCACTTGATGAAACTAATTCTTTAAAATTAGCCAATCTTTTAAAAGAAACTTCCCAAGATGTTCAATTTATTTTGATAACCCATAATAGGGCGGTGATGCAAGTGGCTGATATTTTATATGGTGTAACAATGAGGGATGGTATTTCTAAAGTTTTTACGCTAAACTTTAAAGAAAGCCAGGAAGAGATTATAAATAATGAAATTAAAAACTAAAAATTTTAAAGGTGTTTCAGCTTTAGTAATAATTTTGGGAATAACTTCTATTGCTATTGCCGTAGTTATAACTTTGGCTTTAATTACTTATTTTGAAAGCAATTCAACTTTTTTAAGACAAAAATCTTCTGAAGCTTTGTTTATTGCCCAATCTGGAGTTTATGACGCTTTATATAAAATTTCGCAAAATAAAAATATAAATATTCCAGAAGGTTATACTTTAGATTTCGAAAATGGCCAGGCAACTGTCACAATTGAGAAAAATGTTGATGAATTTGGTCCTACTCCTGGATTTTTTATGATTAATTCAACTGGTTCAGCTAAAGCGCTAATTGGCAAAGTCTATAGGAAACTGCAAATTAAAGCAGCAATTGATGAAACTTCTGGTAAACTAACAATTATTTCTTGGAAAGAAATAGAGGTTTAATTATATGATTTTAGCTTTAAATTGGAAACTAAATCCCCAATCTTTAGAAGAAGCTAATAAACTTTTTGATAAAACGTTAAATTTTTCTTCTAAAGCAAAAAATTTACAAATTTTAATTTTGCCTCCTTTCCAATATCTTTTTAATTTGAATAATTACAAATTGCCATTCAATGTTTCTTTAGGGGCTCAAAATTGCTTTTGGGAAAATAGCGGTTCTTATACCGGAGAAGTTTCGCCATTATTTTTAAAGCAGAATAATATTAGCTATGTCTTATTAGGCCATTCTGAAAGAAGAATTCATCTTAGGGAAACTTCTGCAATGATTAATAAAAAACTTTTGGCAGCTTTAAATGCTAATTTAAAGGTTATTTTGTGTATCGGGGAAGACGAGAAAATTCATTCAAAAGGAGAAAAAAGCATTAAGTCATTTTTAAGGTTTCAAATCAATAATTCTTTAAAAAATTTTGATTCTTTGCCTTTATCATTAAAACACAATTTGATTATCGCTTATGAGCCAATTTGGGCTATTTCCGGATTTGGCGGCAAATCTCCAGAAAAACCTCAAATTGCCAGTAATCTATCTTTATTTATTAAAAATTATTTCAAAGACAAATATGGATTAAATAATGAGTTGGTGTTATATGGCGGATCTCTAAATTCTAAAAATATTACTAATTTTTTGGATTACGAAACCCTCGATGGATTTTTAATAGGAAAATCAAGCGTTAATCAGGAAGAGGTAAAAGAACTAATTGAAATTCTAAAAAATAAAAAATAATTAAATTTTTAAAATATTTTGCTTTATGTTATTATTATAAATAATTAATTAATTAAAAATATGACTAACCTTAAAAATATTTTATTTGGATGTTTGAGCTTATTGGCAATTGGATTGGTAGTTTTAACCGGGGTTTTTGTGTCGCAACTATTAAATGATTCTTTTAATAAAACTCCGGCAACTATTGCCGTAGAAGGCTCTTCAAAAATAAATTATGTTCCAGATGAGGCAGTGATAACTAGTGGGGTATTAATTGAGGGACAAAGTCCTAAAGATATTCAAAGCCAAAGTGATAGTTTAATGACCGGCTTGATAAATTTTCTAAAAGAACAGGGAATTGAGGAAAAAGATATCAAAACAACAAGATATAACCTTTCTCCTAAATATGACTGGGATAATCACAATAGAATTATAGGCTATTCGTTAGACCAAACAATCGAAATTAGGTTAAAAGATTTTTCTAAAATAGGAGAAATTGTGGCTGGTTTAACTAGAAATGGAGCTAATGAAATAAGAGGCCTTAATTTTTCTTTAAGTTCTGAAGCTGAAAAAAATTTAAAAAATCAAGCACGAGATTTAGCAATAGCCGATGCTTATCAAAATTTGGAAAATTTAAAAAAATCATTAAAAATTAAAAATGTTAAGTTAGTTGGTTTTTCTGAAAATGGCAATCAGCCAATTACTTATCAAAGATTTGATGCTGTGTTGGGAAATGAATATTTAAAAGCTCCAAGTTCGCCAATTTTAGCTGGAGAAAATGAATTTGTTTCAAATGTTTATTTGGTTTTTGAAATAAGATAATTATGATTGAATTTGTTTCTAGCAAATTAAATTTTAAAAATAAAAAAGTTCTTTTAAGGGTTGATTATAATGTAAAGATAAAAAATAATATAATTGTTGACGATTTTAGAATTAAAAAATCTTTAAAAACCATTAATTTTTTGAAAAATAAAGCTAAAGTTGTAATTTTAGTATCTCATTTGGGAAATCCCCAAGGAATTGATGAGCAATTTAGTTTAAGAATAGTTGCTAAATACCTTTCAAAAATTTTAAAACGCAAAATTTATTTTATAACTGATTTTGAAAATTGTGAAAAAATTATAAACTCTTTGCCAAGTGGCTCAATAGCTTTGCTTGAAAACTTAAGATTTTACAAAGGAGAAAAAGAAAATTCAAAAAATTTTGCAAAAAAACTTGCTAGCTTGGGAGATATTTATATTAATGATGCTTTTTCAGTAAGCCATCGTAAGAATGCTTCGGTTTGTAAAATTACTGAGTTTCTTCCTAGTTATGGTGGTTTGCTTTTAAAAGAAGAACTCCAAAATTTAGAAAAAATTAGAAATAATTTCAACCCTCCTTTTGTAGTTGTTTTAGGTGGAGCTAAATTAAAAGATAAATTGCCACTAATTAAAAATTTTTTGAAAACTAGCGATTATATTTTAGTTGGCGGAGGAATAGCTAATACTTTTTTAAAATCTCAAAATATTGAAATTGGCAAATCTTTGGTTGAAGACGAACTTCTTGAAACCTCCAAAAAACTTCTTAAAAATAAAAAAATAATTTTGCCAATTGATTTTATAATAAGCAGTAATTACCGAAATATTAAAATTTTTAATCCTTTTAAAGATAAGATTTCAAAAAGTGAAGCAATTTTAGATATTGGCCCAAAAACAGTTTTGAAGTTTTCAAATTTAATTTCCAAAGCTCAAACAATATTTTTTAATGGCCCATTAGGTTATTTTGAAAATAAAAAATTCGCTACTGGCTCTTTAAAAATAACTCAAGCAATTTTAAAAAACAAGCAAGCTTTAAAAGTTATTGGAGGAGGAGAAACAATTGCTCTGTTAAATGGGACAATCTCTAATTTTGAAAAAATTCCTAATTTATTTGTATCAACTGGGGGAGGGGCAATGCTGGAGTATTTAGCTAACAAAAAATTGCCAGCTCTAGAAGCTTTGAAAAATAATAAAGTTTAAAACTAAAATGGCTAAAAAAATTATAATTTATACTGATGGTGGCTCTCGCGGGAACCCTGGAAAATCAGCTCTAGGGGTAGTTATTAAACTTTCCAATTCTTTGAAAACTTACAGTAAATTTTTAGGCAAAGCAACTAATAATGAAGCAGAATATCAAGCAGTTATTTTTGCCTTAAAAAAACTTAAAAGTTTGATTTCTAAAAAGCAAGCTAAAAATACTCAAGTTGTTATCAAAACCGATAGCGAATTAATGGCTAAACAGCTTACTGGCAAATATAAGTTAAAAGATAAAGATCTTATTCCTTTATTTGTTGAAATCTGGAATTTAAAGCAAGATTTTTTAAAAGTTGAATTCGAAATAATAAAAAGGGAACAAAATAAATTAGCTGATAAATTAGTTAATCAGGAATTAGATAAAGTTTCACAAATTTAGATTCAATTATCTTTTGACTTTTCTATTAAAATATGATATAATTATATATTAGTAGTCCAAAAGGCTATATTTTTATTTTAAAAAATTGATAAATTATTAAAAAACAATTACAATAAACTAAATAGTTTATGGATTTTCAAAATTTTACAGAAATAACAAATCAGATATTTTCCGTTATTTTGGATTTTTTGATAAATTTTGGTTGGATTTTTTTAGTTTTTATTCTCTACAACATTTTTATTAATTATTGGATAACCTATCAGAAGAAAAAATTTAAAAGTAGCATTAATTTCATTACTTTAAAAATCAAAATTCCCAGAGAAGTTGAAGCTAGTTATAAAGTTATGGAACAAATATTTTCAGGATTATCAGTGATTAGTAGTAGTCCTTCAAGAATCGATGAAATTACTTCTGGTAAAGTTCCTTTATGGATTTCTTTTGAAATAGCTGCCAACGATTCGGGAATTGAATTTTTTATTAAAACCCCAATTGATTTTAAAAAAACGCTAGAAGCTTTATTTTATTCTCATTATCCCCAAGCCGTAATTGAAGAAACAAGTGATTATACAGAAGAAATAACAGTAAGTTTACCTAACGATTATAATTCCTTGTGGGCTAGTGAATTTGCCCTTTCTAAAGATTGCGTTTTGCCAATTAAAACTTATCAATTTTTTGAAGAAAAAGATGAAGAAAAAAGATTAGAGCCAATGGCTCCGCTTTTAGAAATTCTTAGCAATTTAAAAGAAGGAGAAGAAATTTGGATGCAGTTTATTATCCGGGGATTAACAAAAGATCAAGCAAAGCAATTTCAAAGTGAAGCTAAGAAAAAAATTGATGAATTATTTAATAAAAAAGAGCCTCCTAAAAAATCTGATCTTCAAATATTTATTGATTCATTTATTGAGGTTTTGGGTGAATTTTTTTCTTCTATTTTTGGCGGTTTGGTTCCTGGAGGCTCTAATAATAAAAAAGAGGAAGCTAAACCAGCGACTTTTATTATGACTCCACAAGTTAAGGAAAATTCAGAAGCAATTCAGAGAAAAATTTCAAAAGTGGTTTTTGAAAGTGTTATTAGGGTGGTTTATTTTGCTCCAGCAGCGATTTTTGATAAAAACGGTCAAAGCACGGCTTTAAAGTCCTATTTTTCGACTTTTACTGTTGAAGGGCTTAATTCTTTTAAAGACAAGGGGCTTAAAAAGCCAAAAACTTTAATAAGGGAAATTTATAAAAATTGGGAATCAGACCAATTAAGGGAATTATTCGAGAGCTTTAAAAAAAGAAAAATCAAAGATCCAACAGCTAATAAAATTTTAGAAAAAAATATTTTAAGTTCTGAAGAATTGGCAACTTTGTATCATTTTCCTTTGTCAACTACTGTTGGCGCTAAAATTTCTAGGATTCAAACAAAAACCGAGGCTCCTCCTCCTAATTTACCAATCATTAGCTAATATGGAAAACGAATTAAGCTTAATAGGTAAAATTATTTTAAAAGATAAAGAGCAGCTGTTTGGCATAAAAACAGATGACAGGCGGCGCCATATGTATATTATTGGTAGAACTGGCGTTGGAAAAACAACTTTAGAGGAAACTTTAGCTCTTTACGATATTGAGCACAATAAAGGAATTGGAGTAATTGATCCTCATGGGGAGATGAGCGAGAGGCTTTTGAAGTTTATTCCTAAAAATAGAATAGATGATGTAGTTTATTTTAATCCAGCTGATTATTCCTATCCTTTAGCTTTTAATGTAATGGAATACGTTGAACCTCAATATCGGCATATGGTAGCCAGTGGTTTATTATCGGTTTTTGAAAAAATTTGGCCTGATGTTTGGAGTTCTCGTATGGAATATATTTTAAATAATACTATTTTAGCTTTGCTTGAATATCCAGATTCGACACTTTTGCACATTAACCGAATGTTAGCTGATAAGGATTTTAGAAAAGAAGTTGTTAATAACTTAACAGATGAAGTTGTTAAGGCTTTTTGGCTTGAAGAATTTGAAAGATATCACGAAAGATTTCAAGTTGAAGCAATTGCTCCAATTCAAAATAAGGTTGGCCAGTTTATTTCTAATCCCTTAATTAGAAATATTGTTGGCCAGCAAAAATCAAAAATAAATTTGAGGGAAATAATTGATAGCCGTAAAATTTTAATAGCTAGATTGCCAGTTGGCTTAATTGGCGAGACGAATGTTTCTTTGCTTGGGGGATTATTGGTTACTAAACTTCAACAAGCAGCTATGAGCAGAATCGATATTCCCGAAGAAAATCGCCAAGATTTCTTTCTATTTATTGATGAGTTTCAAAATTTTGCCACTGAATCATTTATTAATATTTTAGCAGAAGCTAGAAAATATCGTTTAAATTTAACTTTGGCTAACCAATACTTAGAGCAATTGCCAGAAAATTTAAGAGCTGCAATTTTGGGAACTATTGGAACTTTGGTTATTTTTAGAATTGGAGCCAGAGACGCTGAAGTTTTGAAAAAAGAATTCGAGCCATTTTTAAATGAACAGGATTTAATTAATCTTCCTAAATATAACTTTTATATTAAATTAATGATTGATGGAGTTGTATCTAATCCTTTTTTAGCTTCAACTCTTGCTCCCAGAACTGAACCACTTGAAAATTATGTTGAAGAAATTATTGCTTTGTCTCGTTTAAAATACAG
>ERZ795051.2765-NODE-2765-length-18982-cov-5.628414_pt1 | contig 18982 bp, 17 predicted proteins | sample MGYA00375135_ERZ795051 | MGnify/ENA primary metagenome ERZ795051 (study PRJEB30180, sample SAMN05720222) | activated sludge metagenome | isolation source: Anaerobic digester | place: Japan | collected 2015-05-26 ... | reverse complement strand
AGCGTTCTACACGCGGATCAGCACCGACGAAGACCACCAGAAGTACTCGCTCGATGCCCAAAAGGACCGCTTGGAGGCGTTCTGCAAGAGCCAGTACGACGACGACTGGCAACTCTTCAAGCTCTACCGGGACACTGAGTCCGGGACGCACATGAACCGGCCCGGCCTGGAGGAGATGCTCTACGACGCCTCGGTCAAGGCGTTCGACGTGCTGCTGGTCTTTCGCGTGGACCGGCTTTCCCGCAAGGTCCGCGAGTTGGCCCAGATGGTGGACGAGCTGACCAAGCAGAGCATCGTCCTCAAGAGCATCACGGAGCCTTTCGACACCGCCAACGCCGCCGGGAAGATGATGCTCCAGATGCTCGGCGTCTTCGCCGAATTCGAGCACGCGACCATCGTCGAGCGCACCAAGGTCGGCATGGAGAAGAAGGCCAAGGGCGGCGACTTCGTGGGCGGCATGGTGCCCTACGGATACCGGCTCGAACCGGAGCAGGGGCTTGTCCTCCGCGAGGAAGAAGCGCTCGTCGTGAAGAAGATGTTCTCGATGTACGCGCTCGGCAAGGAAGGCACCCAGACCATCTGCAAGAAGCTCAACGGTTCCGGCTGCCGCAGGCGCAGCGGCAAGAAGTGGGACAAGCGGGTCATCATCAACATCCTGCGGAACCCCGTCTACGTCGGCAAACTCCGCTGGCGCGAAGTCGTCTATGAAGGCAACCACGACGGCATCGTGTCCGAGGTGCTCTTCAACCAGGCCCAGGAAATTCTGGACCAGCGGCGGGAGGACGTGAGCGGCAGGCGGTGGAACAACGGCTCGCGGCTGCTGTCCGGCCTGATGAAGTGCAAGCGGTGCGGACGGCCGATGGTCGGCATCAGTTGCCACCGGAAGAAGGACGCCGGCAGCATCCCGTACTACGTGTGCACCAAGCGGCTCTCGACGCACGACTGCGACCAGGACTACGTTCGGGCGGACCTCCTGGAGGCGGCCATCGTCCAGGACATCAAGGCCATGTTCCAGGACGAGGACCTCATGACGCGTATCTGGGCGGAGGCCAACCGGCGGCTCGACTCCGAGAAGCCGGACCTCACGAAGGACATCCGCCGGGTGGAGGCGCACATGGCCGACGTGCGGGCCCGCATGGAGCGCTATCTGGAGGCCTTCGAGACGGGCAAACTCGATGCCGACACCTGCAACGGAAAGGTCCGCGATCTCAAAGAACAGCTGGCCGAGTTGGAGACTGAACGGACGGACCTCGAGGAGCGGCGCGAACGGCTGAGCCTGCCGGAACTGGACCGCGAGTTCCTGCGGAAGACCCTGGCGGACTTCGAGGAGGTCCTGGCTTCGGCGGAGAACGCAAAAAAGAAGCACCTCCTTCGCCAGTTGGTGAAGAAGGTGCTCGTTCATAGTCGCGATACGGTTGAGGTCTGGTACGGGTTACCCGCACCCGACCCAGCTCGTATCGCGGGAATAATGGCTCCCCGAGTAGGACTCGAACCTACAACAACCCGGTTAACAGCCGGGTGCTCTACCATTGAGCTATCGGGGAATCCTGGGCTTGCTCGCGGCCCAGATCTTCATTTCGGATTGCCGGCTGCGAGGCGCGGGAGTGGCAGTTTCGCCCCGATGCGCCCGGCCAAGCTCGGCACTCCATATACCTAACTTTATTCGTTTTCGGCAGTGAGTCAACCCCCGGATGCATCCCGTGCAGGGGTAATCGAAGGCCAAGGCTGATTCCAGGGCAAGTACCTGAGCCGGGCGAAACTGGCGGAGATTGGAGGCGCGGCCCAAAAGACGAACTCCAACGAGGAGATTGCCGCCGGCCGGCCGGCCGGCCGACGATCCGTGACAGTCTGGGAGCTTTTTCGGAACCCCTACCTGAAAGAGTACCGGTGTCAAGGGTTTTCTCTCGGCAGGGTGCGCGTTTTTCTCCCTTGGTCTGCGACCCTCGTTATGAACGGCGAGACGAGGCCGTCTGATCCTTTTCCACCGCCGCGGACTGGGGTGCGTCACTTCGAGGCACCTGTCAGCCCTGACCACGCTGGGGCAAGCCGCACACGAGCTTCTGCTCACGTTCTTGTCCGACGGTCGCCCACTCAGACCGCGCGCCGTGAGCCCCAAGCCATACCTCCGTGATTATTACCCCGCGTTATCGCAGGGATCGAGAATCCCTTGGGACGGCACGTGTTTAGCGAGCTGAGGGCGCGGGAGCAAGGGCCAAGAATGGCCGGAGGTACTCGACGGAGTCCTGGCTCGGTTGGTAGCAGGTGGCAGCCAGACTGGTGAGGATCTCCCAGGTGCGTTTGCCGCGCAAGGTCTTGTTGCCGCAGGACGATTTGCGGGCGATGACCGCGGGGCGCAGGGCTCGCTCGGCCCGATTGTTGGCGGCCTCCAAGGACGGGTCGTCCAGGAAGGTGAACAGCCGGCGGCGTCGCTTGCGAATGCGCTCGGCCACCTTGGCGGTTGCGGGCGTACCGGGGGAAGGTCTTCGATGTACGGTTCGCAGCGATGAACATCGGTCACCGGCCCGCCGCAGCGTCTCCCCGCCCAAGGCCAACCGCCTTTGTGCAAGCCGCAACCCAAGCGCCCAGTAATCCGAAAACATGCGCAAGCCGCACAGGTGTCTGGCCGTAAGGTCTTATAACTTCACGGACCCGGATCATAAAGCGGTCAGAGGTCGAGGGTTTCGCGCGTGCACTTGACATTCCTGAAATATGCGGCCGCACGGTTGCGCAGACGCGAGAAACCTGCGGAAGTCGAACCGGAGGAGTCCGACGCCGCCCACCAGCCGGGTCCAAGGCCACGACGACTGTGCTCTCGAAGTGCGAGAGAGGCGAGATCTTTTTGCAGGTGCGCACGACGAATAAAGGAAAAGCCCGCGGAAGCTTATCCGCGGGCTTTCTCGCAGTCAGCTAAAACAACTCCAATGCAGACTCCGGGCGGTTTGCCGCAACCTAGGGGATCAATACTGAATCGGTCTGCACGCCCGCAGTTGACATGGTGAGCATGTAGTTCGCCTGCCACGGCTCCAGGGTCCCGCTGTTATTGCCCAGTTGCACGTGCTTCATGTTCACGTCCGTGCTGGTGGGCGTCCAGATCAGGTCTTCATCGGCCCCACAGAGGGGGTTATTATACCACTTCGCGTGGCCGTCCACATACGACACGTTCTGGCCTTCGCGGCTGTGATTGCGGGAGTTGAGCGACTTGTGCTTTCTGTTAATGGCCTGCACCCATTCGGCGGCGGTGGTCGTACCATTTCCGTCAAGGTCACCGGGTGGCGGCATGCCGGTGGCCTGCGCCGTCTGATCATAGTCGTATCTGCCATACACCGGGGTTGGCCGCGTCTGAGATCGAACCAAGTTCGAGAACGGATTGCGATCCGCGGCTAGTGCTCTGCGCGGATCCTGCGAATTGGTCATAGCAACGCCGTATGAGCGGCCGGCCGAGCTCGCCGCTTCGTGGCTCAACTGGAAGGAATAGCTGAAATCGGAGCATTCGCTACTGTTGTTGGAGACCGCAGCACCGTCAAAGTCAAACCATCTGGACTCCTGTCCGGGCTGCAGCGCCGGACCGGAACCCCGCCACAAGTTGGCCGCTGTGGCGTTCGGTTCCTTCGGATCACCGACAATCGGATAGGGGTTGGGTCCTGACGTCTTGTGCCCCAAGGCGCGAGGGCTTGGGCAGATCACCTGCTTCGGCTGCAAATATGCTTTCCTGCCGCCCATCAGAAGCTTCCAATAGGAGCGAGTGTTGCTGCCGTTGTCTTCGGTCCCGGAAGGGGTCGTGGCGGTAACAGTGATAAAGCCATCGGGCAAACCTCTGTAACGTCCGATATTCGTATGCATGGCGGTACCGGCCACAAGATTGCTTGGCCGCCATGCCGTCGGAAAGCGATGCTGATTGGACTCGCTGTAAATGACGCATGCCTGGGCAATGGCTTTCAGGTTGGCTGCGCAACTGGTGCGCTTGGCGATTTCGCGAGCCCGCGACAGCGACGGCAACAGAATGGCGATCAGCAGCGCGATAATCGCTATCACGACCAGAAGCTCAATAAGTGTAAAGGCCCCTCTCTTGCGGGGCGACGCTCGTTCACTCGACATGACACGCCTCCTTAGGTTCCAGAAAAAGCCTATCACAAAACGTCGACCATAACCGGATGCCGGCCGCCTGCCAAGCCGCCGTCAGGACGCCCTGCGGGGTTCGCGTGAGGCATCCTCAGCCTGTCGGCCCCGACGTCGCCACGCGGGTCGGGGGTCCGGGCTCTGCCGGATTGCTCTACACGTCGCGTGCCAAACGCCAAGTCTCTTTGCGAGCCTTCCAAGAGCTGTTCCGCCCCCCTGTTCACATATCGTTGGTTCATTTCAACCAACCAGTGGTTGAAATGAACCAATTCGGGATGGTTCGCGTCACCATCGTGAAGAAGCCGTCATTTGTGATTCTGGAGGATAAGAGTCAGTCTGGCTTAACCATGCAGGTCTCGGAGAGAATCAGCGCGAGGTGTTTGCGGAAGAATTCATCCGAACAAATCCCTGATGCCGGGGGGCGATCAACTATTCTCCGCCTTCGGGCAGTAACCCGAACTTCGACATACGGTATCGCATCGCCTCGCGGCCGATCGACAACAGTCGAGCCGCAGCAGAGGCATTTCCACCGGTCTGCTTCAGCGCGCGCTCGATCAACGACCTCTCAAGCTGCTCAAGGTCGATAGGGGTACCTTCATCCAAGTTGCGCTCCGCCCGCGTGATCGGGTCCGCCCTGACCGGCACCGGCAGGTCTGCGTCGTCGATGGTCGAGCCTGAGATGCTCAGGGCGGCCCCCTCCAGTGCATGCTGGAGTTCGCGTACGTTCCCGGGCCATTGGTGTTGGCGCAGCGCCTCCCTGGCCGCCGGCGTCAGATTCAGGCCCGCGATCCCGTACTTGGCCGCAAGTCGGGAACAAAACAGGTCCGCGAGCAGCAGAACGTCGTCCCCACGTTCTCGAAGAGGCGGCAAATGGAAGGATATGACCTTCAGCCGGTAATAAAGATCCTCGCGAAATCTGCCCTCCCTGATCAACGACTCAATGTCCCGATTGGTGGCCGCGATGAGACAGATGTCGATACTTCGATCTCGCGTCTCGCCGATCCGTCTGACCGTGTGGGTCTCCAAGGCGCGCAGGAGTTTGGGTTGCAGCGCCGCAGGCAGATCAGCGATCTCATCCAGAAAAAGCGTGCCGCCGTCCGCCGTGGCGAACATGCCGGGTTTGTCGGCGGTCGCCCCGCTGAAGGCGCCCCTTGCGTGCCCGAAAAGTTCCGATTCAAACAGTTCCGCGGGCACCGCGCTGCAATTGAGGGCAACGAACGGTCCGGTACGATGCTTGAGCGACGCGTGGATGTTGTAAGCAAGCAGATCCTTGCCGGTGCCAGTCTCACCTGTGAGGAGAATTGCGGGCATGTCGAGGCCGGCGGACACGGCTCGTGCGGCGAGTCTGCCCACCTGCTCGCGGATCGCGACGATTCGCGGGCAGTTGCCGACCAGTTGAACCTGTCTCAACTGTTCCGCCTGGGCGCTGCGATACTGCTCGAGTCGTCGGCGGGCGTGCGACGCCGACCATACACGGTCCACAGCCACCGCAAGGACGTCGAGATCCACCGGCTTGGTAAGAAACTCGGCGGCTCCGCGCTTCATGGCGTCGACCGCCACTTCCACGCTCCCGTAAGCGGTTACCACGATTGCCTCAACGTCGGGCGACTCAGTCTTGATCTCCGTGAGGAGGTTCAACCCGCTGATACCGCCAAGCCGCACATCCAGAATGAGCATCTGCGGCTGGAAGCTGCGGAACTCGCCCATGACCTTCTCGCCGGCATGTACGAGCCGGACCTCATGCCCGGCGTCCGTAAGGGCATCGCCCATCGCTCGCGCCAATCCGACTTCATCCTCGACAATTAAGATCCTGGGCATGGCAGACCTCGGCCGATTCCAGAGCCTTTCAAACCTCTCAACTGCTTCGTACATCGCTCATCGGCAGTTCGATGAACACAACCGCGCCGCCGTCGGGGTTGTTCATGGCCCCCGTCGCGCCCCCCTGTCTGGCGAGAGCCAGGCGCATCAAGGACAGCCCCAATCCTAAGCCTCGCTCCTTGGTGGAATAGGACGAGTCGAAGATGATCTCCGGATTGTCTCGAGGGAGCCCCGGACCATCATCTGTGACGGAAATCCGGCACGCCTTTTCGGGAGTCTGCTCGACCCTAACAGTGATACGGCCGCCGACCGGTGACGCTTCGACCGCGTTCACAGCCATGGCAACCAGAGCATGTTCCAGCGTTTCCGGACTGTGCAAGCACATGACTCTGCCAGTGGGAGCGTCGACCCGCCAAGTCAAATCCTTGGAAGAAAGCTCTGCGCTCAGGGCTTCATGCACACGGTGAATGACGGGCATAACGTCGGCCATCTGCAAGGTCGTTGCTTCCTGGCGGACGACTTCCATCAGGCTGCCGATCCAGCGGTTGAGACGGTCGACTGAAGCGATGATTTCCGCCATGCGGTCGCGTATCCGTCCGTCGCCCGCATCATGGCGCGACACAACCTGGGCCAGCGCGCGAATGCTGGCCAAGGGGTTGCGAAGGTTGTGCGCCAACTGGGCGGCAAACTGCCCAACCGCAGTCAGGCGTTCGGACTCGACAAGGCGATTACGCATTTCACCCAAGCTGATTCGGGCACGATCCAGAGCTCCGGCCAGATTGGCCATCTCGGGAGGCGCCGTCAGCAGCGGCTCGTCCGGGGGCAAATCATGAGCGAGCGCCTCCACCTGTCGGTTGAGTCTGGCCATCGGCACCAGTACCCACCGGCCAAATAACCACCCGACCGTCAGAACGTGAAGGGCCAGCAAGGCCAAGACAACATTAAGCATTGCCATGGTCCTGGAAGTCTGTTCATTTGCCTCATTCATAACCTCCGTCTGCTTGCCCTCGAGAAACCAGACGGTTCGCTGGAGTGTCCTGCGGACGACGCCGGTCTGGGCACTCAGCGGATCCTCCTCAACCGGCGACGAACCAGCGCTTTCGACGGGCGGTGTTGTTGCATTCGCCGGTCGCGTGGCCGAGCGGCGGGCCAGCTCCTGCCATTCGCGGTAATCCCTCGCCACGACCTGCAGGTGCCAACGGGCCAGGTCGAAGTCCAGCAAGTTCCGCGTCTCGGCGAGCAGCTTCTCGAAGTCCAAGCCCTCCGGGGGCGGCACGGGTGACACCCCAAGCGGAGACAAGGCCTCCCTTTCGAAAGCCGTGCGCAGTCTCTCCACCCTCAGCACTGCCTCATGCCAGTGTTGCAGATCGGCTATGATCCTGCTTGAATGCCGTAGCTCCAGCAATGCGACTGCCACAGTAGCCGCAGTCAGCAGCACCACGATGAGGTAAACCAGCAGCAACCGGTATCGAAGGCTCATGAATCGCACCGAACCGGCCATTGGGGCCCGAGGCGCCCCCTGGCAGCCCGCCCACCAAACGGTATCAGGTGCCCGTCGAGGGCACAACACCCCGCGAACCCCGGTCGTCTTGTGCTTGCAAACCGCGTGCCAGCGGTCCGTCAGGGTCGCGGCACGGCGGTAAGTCCATAGGCTGTCGGGAAATAGTCGACGGGACCGGACTTTGGGAGGGCTTGCATCGAAACGGGAGTGCGTCTACACTCCTGTGCTCGCTGTGGATAAACGATGGGGACGTGCGTCAGCCGAGCATGAAATTCAACCTGATTGACAGAATAACGGAACTGGTTCCCGGCCGTCGTATCCGGGCGGTAAAGGCCCTCACCACCGCCGAGGAGTACTTGGCAGACCATTTTCCCCACTTTCCGGTCATGCCCGGTGTCTTGATGATTGAGGCGATGACTCAGGCAGCCGCTTGGCTAGTTCGGAGAACGGAGGACTTTGCGCATAGCATGATTCTCCTGGCCGAAGCTCGGAACGTCACCTACAAGAGCTTTGTGGCACCGGGTCAAACCCTTGAGCTGACGCTTGACGCCAAGGAGATCGGCCGGACGAGCAGCAAGTTTGTGGGGGTCGGGCGGCGCGGCGACACGGAAGTGGTCCGGGCTCATCTGACGCTCCGCCACTTCAACCTGGCGGAGGACAACCCGGCCATGGAGGCCAGCGACCGGAAGCTGGTGGCCGAGTTGCGCCAACGAATGGAGATCTTGACAAGGAATTGACCCTATTGAGGCCGTTCGGGGAGATACGGGTTGAGGTAAACCGATCCTGGCGGCCTGCGATGAAGACCTAGATGACGGAGGAAACCTGCGATGGCGATGAGCCGGGACGAGATCTTCGAGAACGTCCGGAACACGCTTGTTGAAGCCCTGGCGGTTGAGCCGGATGAAGTCACCGAGGAAGCGACCCTTCAGGGTGATCTCGGAGCCGAGAGCATCGACTTCCTGGACATCGTGTTCAGACTGGAAAAGGGCTTTGGCATCAAGATCCCGCGCGGAGAGTTGTTCCCGGACGACCTGTTGAACAACCCCGAGTTCGTGTCCAACGGCAAGTTCACGCCCACCGGCCTGGCGAAAATCAAGGCGGCGATGCCACATGCCGATTTCTCGGGCTTTGACGCGGACCCGGATGTCAACAAGGTTCCCGAGTTGTTCACTGTCCGGACGCTGGTCAACTACATTCAGTCCAAGCTGGCCGCGTGACCAACAGGGTACTCGCCGATGGAATAGACCGACGGCCGGCCCGGCGCCGGCCGTTGCTGTTGGAAACACGGCGGATCAGCCGCTGCGGAGCGACCTGACATCATGCGTTGGTTCTGGATCGACAGGTTCGTGGAGTTCGAATCGGGAAAGCGGGCGGTGGCCATCAAGAATCTCTCGCTGGCCGAGGAACACCTGCACGACCACTTTCCCGGTTTTCCGGTGATGCCGCCGAGCCTCATGATCGAGGGCATGGCCCAGACGGCCGGCATTCTGGTCGGCGAGGCCCGCAACTTCTCTGAAAAGGTGATCTTGGCGAAGGTCAGGCATGCGGTCTTCGACGGCATCGCCCGGCCGGGTCAACAGCTTCGCTACGAAGCGGTGATCGAATCCATCGCGGACGAGGCCGCACTGACGTCGGGCAAGATCTACTGCGACGGCGAGGCATTCGGGACGGTCGATTTAATGTTCTCGCATATCGACCAGAACATGAGCGGCTTGAACTTCCCCGAGGAGAACTTCGTATTCACCGAAGACTTCAAGAACCTGCTGAGCACGTTCCAGATCAAGGGGCCGGCGGGCACTCATTGAGGATTGAGGCATGAGTTCACGTCGCGTCGTCGTCACCGGGATCGGATTGGTCACGCCGATCGGCATCGGGACAGAGAGTGTCTGGAACGCCCTGCTGGAAGGCAAGTGCGGCATCCGCCGGTTGACGGCTTTTGACCCTTCCGGATTTGAATCCCAGATCGGCGGCGAGATTGATTCGCTGGTGATGAAGAACTACGTGCCGCGCAGCTACCTCAAGAGCACCAAGGTGATGGCCCGCGACATCGAGATCGCGGTGGCCGCGGCCTACGAGGCCGTCAAAGATGCCGGACTCAAGACCAAGTGTCTGATTGAACGAGGCGAGGTGCAAGGCCCTCCGAACGTGGACTCGACGCGCCTGGGGGCGAACATCGGCGCGGGCTTGATCTGCGCCGACCTGACCGAGCTGGCCGGGGCTTTGGCGACGGCGGTCGACGAAAGCGGCCGGTTCAGCATCCGCAAGTGGGGCAGCGAAGGCATGAACAACCTCACGCCCTTGTGGCTGCTCAAGTTCCTGCCCAACATGCTGAGCTGCCACGTCACCATCGTGCACGACGCCCAGGCCCCATCGAACACAATCACCTGCGGTGAAGCGTCGAGCCACTTGGCCATCGGCGAAGCCTTCCGGACGATCGCTCGGGGAGCGGCTGACGTTTGCATCTGCGGCGGCGCGGAGAGCAAGATCAACCCGATGGGCCTGATGCGGCAGCAACTCCTGAAACGGCTGACGACGAGACACAACGACAAGCCGCAGCAGGCATGCCGCCCGTTCGACGTGGACCGCAACGGCATCGTCATCAGTGAAGGCGGCGGCCTGCTCATTCTCGAGGAGCTCGAGCACGCACGGCGACGCGGAGCCCGCGTCTATTGCGAGGTGGCCGGCTTCGGAGCAAGCAACAATACGCACAGTTGGTATGAGCCGCATCCGGAAGGCGCCGGGATCGCCCTGGCGATCAGGAAAGCCTTGGATGATGCAAATCTGAAGCCCGACGAAATCGAGCTGGTGGGAGCATTCGGTTCAGGAGCCGTCGCCCACGACCTGTCCGAAGCGCGTGGCATTCGAGCGGCCCTCAACGCCCGCGGATCCGCGGTTCCGGTTCTGGCCATCAAGGGTGCCATCGGCAACAACGGTGCGGGCAGCGGGGCGATCGATCTCGGCATCGCCGCGCTGTGCATCAGCCAAGGCATCGTCCCACCGGCCCTGAACGCAGATCGCGTCGATCCGGAATGCGGCCTGAACGTGGTTGCCGGACAACCGCTGAAGGCGACAATCAGGAACGCGGTGAGCACGGCTTATGCCCTCAGTGGCGGTCAAAACGCGGCCCTGGTGCTCAAGCGGATGGAGGCATGACGTGTCACGACGGCGAGTGGTGGTAACAGGCATCGGGTGGGTCACGCCGCTCGGCGATGATATCGAGATCGTGTGGCAGCGGTTGCTGCGCGGCGAAAGCGCCGTCCGGCCGACGACTCTGTTCGACGCCAGCACCTTCCCCACGACCTTCTCCGCGGAGGTCCGCGGCTTTGAGCTGGGCAAGTACCTCGGTCCCGACGCAGACAAGCACAAAGATGCCAGCCGCAACAGCAGATTCGCCCTGGCAGCCGCGACAATGGCCTGGCGTGACGCAGGGCTGGCGGGCAACAACAGCCTCGACCCCACGCGAGTCGGCATCTACCTGGGCGGGGGCGAAGGTCCGATCGATTTCGATCATTTCGTCGCTGCGGCCGTGGCCGGCTGGGACCACCAGGCCAACGGGGGCCGAGGCAATCTCGACGCCCGCAAGTGGGTCGACCGAGCGGTGCGGGAATTGCAGGCCGTCTCCGAGCGCGAGCAGGATCCGAACATGGCCGCCGGTCATATTGCCTGCCAGTTCAATGCCCAGGGCCCGACGTTCAATACGCTCACGGCCTGTGCCGCGAGCACCCAGGCAATGGGCGAAGCCACAAACCTGATCCGCCGAGGCGACGCCGATGTCATCATTTCCGGCGGCACGCACAGCATGTTGCACCCGTTCGGCCTGACCGGTTTCAACCGCCTGACCGCCCTCTCGACAAGAAACGATGATTATCAAACGGCCAGCCGGCCGTTCGACCAAACCCGCGACGGATTCGTGCTCGGCGAAGGATCGGGCATCCTTATCCTCGAGGAGTACGAACACGCCAGGCGCCGCGGGGCAAGAATATACTCTGAGATCCTCGGCTACGGCTCGACCGCCGACGCGTTCCGCATCACCGACATCCACGAGACCGGTCGGGGCGGTATCGCCGCCATGCGGTTGGCTCTTGAGGACGCCGGTCTGAAGCCGGGCGACATTCACTACATCTCCGCACATGGCACCGGCACCGAGGAAAACGACAAGATTGAGTCGCTGGCCATCGCTTCGGTTTTCGGCGGGCGAGAGACCGCACCGCCGGTCAGTTCGATCAAGAGCATGATGGGCCACCTGATCGCAGCCGCCGGCGCCGTCGAACTGATCACATGCGTTCTGGCGATTCGCGACCAGGTGCTGCCGCCGACCATCAATTACCGCCAACCGGACCCCAACTGCCAGTTGGACTACGTTCCCAACCAGGCCCGCAAGGCCAAAGTGGTCAACACGCTCAGTAACAGTTTCGGGTTCGGCGGCCAGAACGATACGCTGATCGCCGTGGCGTGCGATCGCGAGAATTGACCGGAAGCCGAAAAGGGGCGCATGATCGGGGCCGCCAGGGGCGGCGCGGACCTGCCGGCGGAGAAACACGGCGGGGCTCGCCCGCCGGAGCCCCCTCGGCGTCGGCCGGCCGGCCCGGAGTACCGGACCATACGGAGTCTCACCCGTGAAGACTGCTACCGAGATCATTCGCGAAATCGAAACCACCGGCCTGGTGGCCATCATTCGGGCATCAGGCAGCGACGAACTCGTCGAGGTCGTCAATGCCTTGCGGGCCGGAGGCGTCACCTGCATCGAAGTCACGATGACCACGCCAAATGCGCTGGAGGTCATCCGCGCCGCCCGCAAGACTGTGGGCGACTCTGCGGCCATCGGTGTCGGGACGGTGCTGGATTCGGAAACGGCCCGGGCCGCGATTCTGGCCGGGGCCCAATTCGTGGTCGCGCCGATCACCGATCTATCGACCATCGAGATCTGCAATCGCTACAGCGTGCCGGTCATGCCGGGGGCGTTCACGCCGACGGAGATCGTCCGAGCCTGGCAGGCCGGTGCGGATTTCGTAAAAGTCTTTCCCACGAGCACGGTCGGCGCGGAATACATCAAAGACATTCGCGGCCCCCTGCCGCACATCAAGCTCGTTCCCACAGGTGGGGTGAATCTCGATACCGTGGCCGACTTCATCAAGGCCGGCGCCGCTGCGCTGGGTGTGGGATCGTCGCTAGTGACGAAGGACGCCATCAAGAACCGCGATTTCGCCGGTCTGACCAGAACCGCAGCCGCGTTCCTGGAGCGGGTCAAGCACGCTCGAGGCGGCTGAGCAAGTAGAGCCATGGCTAATGCGGTCGATGTATCGCCGACTCGCCTTCGCGCCGCCGTTCTGGCGGCTGGGTTCCTCTTCCCCATGGATCGGCTCCGCCGACCGGACGACCCCTCGTGGCCCAAAGCCGCTTGCTGGTTCGTTCCTTGGGGATTGCTGATCGGTCTGGTCTACCTGTTCATCTTCCGCGTCACGTGGAGATGGTTTGGGGAGTATCAAGGGATTCGCTGGCTTCCGGCGGTGGCGGTGCTGGCGATCGATCTGGGCTTCTGCGGGCACCGGTTGCTGGCGGGCATTGCACGGCTGCAGCATCCGGCGAAATCAGGAGCTGTGTGCGGTCCGGCAGGAATGACGCTGGGCGTCCTCCTGGCGGTTCTGCTGGTCCTGGTCGCGAAATACGCGATGTTCCTGTCCCTGCCGGTGGGAAACGTGGTTAAGGCTACGCCAAGCATCAACTGGTATCTGCCCGGCCAGGTTCGCTGGTTTTGCCCCGACATGGTTATCTACAGGCCGCTGTTGCTGATGCCGATCTGGGGACGCTGGGCCATCGGCTTGGCTATGCTCATCGGCCGTGTTTCAACTTCCCAGCCCGGGTGGCTTGGTCGGATGACAATGGGGCTCTCGCTGCCACGGGTTCTCGCTCAGTGGCTGGTCGTCACCGTGGTCACCATGGTCTACTGCGCCACGGTCATATCCGGCGAGAGCGTCTTCATACCCTCGGGACGCAGCTTGGCTTACGGCCTGATGATCTCGATTGCAGTGATGGTCATCGCTTACTGGGCAAGCTTCCTCATGGCCCGCCGGGGTGATGGTCAAACTGAGCCCAGCATCTTGCTTACGGGCCTGGTCGCCGAGTTGGCTTTCCTGGCCCTCTACCTGCACCTTGCCAACCTTATCTATTGGTTCTAAAGGCACTTACGGTTATCGGGGAATCGTCACATCCGCCCGATGCCGCTGGAGTCATCCGGGCATGTGTTCCGATAAACCTTTCAGTGGGCCCCGACGCGGAGCGTTGGGTTGTGCCGCTGCCAGCGGCGAAAAGAGGCGGGCAGGATGCCAGTGATTCGTCTGCGCGGAGCGCGGTGCCGTTGCGCCCGGCTGACACGCCGTTTGAACGTATTGCTGTCGGCCGGGGTGATGGTGTGCGCGCCGACGTCGCAGACACAGGGTGAACAGGATCTTGTTCAGGCCGTCCGATCGCGACAGGTGGAGCTGCAGTACCGCCTGATGGATGCCAGCCCGGACGCGGAGGTCGAGCTCTGGTACACCCGCGACCGCGGCGCCAGTTGGCAGCGATGGGGCATACACAAGGATCACGATCGCCCGATCACCTTCGAGGCCCCCGCTGAAGGCTTGTATGGCTTCACCCTGATCGTCAACGACAAAGGCATGTCCTCATCCCCCCCGCCCACTGCCGGCACGGAACCACAGCGTCGCGTCTTCATCGACTACACGCCGCCGCTGGTCCAGTGGGACAGTGTCGAGCCGGTCGAGTCTTTCGCGGCGCGACGGATTGTCCAGCTCAGATGGACGGCTCATGATGCCCATCTTTCCAGTCGACCGGTGTCGCTTTCGTATCTTTGTTCGATCGAGCAATCGTGGCAGGTCATCGAACAGGAACTGCCAAACTCCGGGCAGTACGACTGGACGCTGCCCGCACACGTCGCAGGCCAGATCACGCTGAAGCTGGCGGTTCGAGATCTTGGTGGCCACGTCGTCGAACGGCTTTTCGGCCCTGTTCCGATCGACCGGTGGGTGACCAAGGGCATTCCACTACCTGAAACGTCCACGCGTCCTGCCGGACCGACGGCCAACACAAGTACGTCAAAGCCGGCCCAACCGACCACCAACCCGGCCGGCCTGCGGTTCCTGGCCAAGGCCGACCGGGAGAGAGTCGAGCAGTTGTGGTCGAGGGGCAGTTGGCATGCCGGCCGAAACGAGTACGCCGTCGCGGCAGAGCGATTCCGGGAGGCCCTGGAGATCGATCCGACACACATTCCGTCGCTCTATGACCTCGGGGTCATCCACTATTACCAGAAGGAGTACGCCAAGGCGATCGAAAAGTTCCAATCCGTCCTTGCCCTGGAACCCCGACATCAGTTGGCTTTGCGAGGAATCCACGAATCGTACATCGCACAACGGCAATATGCCAAGTCATACGAGATTCTCCAACAGCTCGTCAGATATAACGAGAAGGACGCCAGGGCATGGCTGGACCTTGGCGACGTCCTGTTTAAGATGGAGCGGCCGGGCGATGCCCGGGAAATGTGGACAAGGGCCTTGCAGGCGGATCCCGCCGCCGCAGCGGTGATCAATGACGCCAAATGGCGTCTCTCACGATACGGTGCCGCAGTGGGCGGACAGGCCAAGACCGACCGTCAGCAGCGCTAGGAGCACGTGTGAAAGCCGCCGCGAGTGTACGGTAGGACAGCACCGGCGTCTTCACGGTATCTGAGGCTTGCCAAAGGTTGAGCTTAGGCGCCGGCTTTCCGCACATGTTGTAGCGCGGTCGAAAGGCTCGGTGACTTGAAGAAGGCCGCCAGAAAGACGCGAGATAGACGAGCATGCCAGCCGCCCAAGATAAGCCATCGCCGGCCAATCCGGTGATCTACGTTGTTTCCGGTCCGGAGGTCTTTCTCAGACAGGAAGCGATTCAGGGAATCGTTCGCCGGGTCCTGGGCAGTGCCGACCGGTCCTTGTCGCTGAGCGAGTACGACGGAGCCTCGACCGGACTGGAGCTGGCTGACGTGCTTGACGATGCCCGGACCTTGCCGTTTCTGGCGGAAAAACGGCTGGTGATGGTTCGAGACGCGGACCTGTTCATCACCCGCTACCGGGCCGAGTTGGAGGAATATCTGGAAAACCCCAGTCCTTGTGGCGTGCTGTTGCTGGAGTGCAAGTCGTTTCCGGCAACCACTCGGCTGTACAAGCGGGCGCAGGCCGCGGGAGAGGTGATCAAGTGTGAGACAATCAAGCCCCGCATGTTGCCGGCTTGGCTGGCTGATCGGGCGAGAAAAACACACGGCGCTCAGATCGACTCGCGAGCGGCCGCGCTGCTGCAGGATCTGGTCGGTAACGATCTGGGATTGTTGGACGGCGAATTGGAAAAGCTGGCCCTGTACGTGGGCGAACGCAAACGGATCGCGGTCGCCGATGTGGAGGCCTTGGTCGGGCAACATCGAGAAGAGAAAGTTTGGGATATACTCTCGGCAATGGCGGCGGGAAATGAGGCCCGGGCAATCGGCCTGTGGGAGGAGGTCTGGCAGACCGACCGGGCGGCCCCCGGCCGTGCGGTGGCCGGTATCGCCTTTACCGTTCGGCGACTGTTGGCCGCGAAGCGGGCCCAACAAACCGGCACGCCCATTTCCGAAATCGCCCGGATGCTGATGCGATGGAACGATGAGGCCGGCGTGCGGTCGGAGCTGGCGGCTTTCTCGGTGCAGCAGCTTGAGCAGATGCTGTGCACCTTGCTCAAGGCCGACGTAGACGCCAAAACCGGCGGCCCGAGCGTGCAGTCTTCAATCGAAGCCTTCATCATTGAAGGCTGTCGCAACAGGCGACAGAAAAGAGCGACGGGATAGATCGGCTGGTGCGATCGTCAGGGGGCAAGCGCCGGCCGAGTCATTCGGGAGTCGAGTGATATGAAACGAGCACGGACGCTCCTGTTGGCAGCCGGGGTGGGTGGCTTGCTCGCCGCCGGCTGTAACAATGGCCAACTTCAACCTCTGTGGCCGGCGTGGGGCCAGACCGGTAAGCACCCCGAGGACGCCCATGCGGTCTCGCAGCCGACATCCGCAATGCCGCCTGCGTCGGCTCCTGCCGAAGAGACAGAAGAGACATCCTCCGCCGCCGATGCCAAGATGGCCGCAGTCTCCCAACGGATCGAGGAATACCTGACCCGCGTCCAACAGGCCTTGACAAGCGCGCCCCAAAGCCGCCCCGCAGGCGAGCCGCCACGACCATCAGCGACCAGACCCACAAGAGACAAGACGATCGAGGGGACAACGCCCTCGCCCAAGCCGCCTGCTCTTGCCGTCACGAGTCGGCCGGCGGGAAAGGCAAATGCCGCCATTGCCATTGACCCTCAAGAACATAAGTCTGATGGGCCACCAAGTCCCATGACGGCCGTCATGGCCGCGCCCGCCCGTGGCCCGCGCGTCGAGCTGGTCGACGTTCGACCGGCGATTCGGCCCTCGCAACCCACCGCGTCAGCCCAATCATCTGCTGCCGCTAACCGACCAACGACGGGCGAACCCTCCGGCCCCATGCCGATGGACACCGCCGCGATGATTGCTTATCTCGAGGACGTTGTCGCCAGGCACCCGGAGCAACTCGACGATCAGCTCAAGCTTCGTCTGCTCTACCTGGCGACCGGACAGGATGAGAAAGCCGTCGCCCCCCTGAACATCGGCGATCCGGTGCGCGCCGAGTTCGTGATCGCCCTGCTCAAGACGCTTCGCAACTCGAAAAAGATGATTGTGGACCCTGCCAGCAAAGACCCCTCGGCCCTGGCGGCGGTTGACGAACTCCGCCGGCTTCTCGGTCAGCAATTACCCGTGTCCATTCCCAGGATCGCACTGGTTACGCGGATCAACAGCTTCGGCGACTACCTCGCCCTGAACCCGCCCAAGTTTCCGGCCGGCAAGCCCGTGCAGGTGTTTCTCTACACCGAGGTGAACAACTTCCGTTCCGAGCCCACCGACGACGGGAAACTGCAGACCATCTTGTCGCAAAAGGTCGAAATCTTCGACTCGAGCGGGAAAATCGTGTGGCAGCGATCCGAACCGAACATTGTCGATCGCGTGGTCACTCCCCGGCAGGACTTTTTCATACCCTTCCCGATCAATCTTCCCGACGATCTGCCGGCCGGCGAATACATTCTCAAGGTGACCATTGAGGACAGGCTCGGAGCAACCACCGATCAACAGAAACTCACCTTCACGGTGGGACAGTGAGACCCAAGGCGGAAGGACGAAGGCGGAAGGATGAGTCAAGACCGGCTCTATTGGGCAACTGAGTTTTCAATCCTCGTCGTCGCCCATCCTTCATCCCTCATCCTTCATCCTTGAGCCTTGAGCCTTCCTCACTGGCAAGCCTGCTGTTTCCGTGTAGACTACCCGTCCAATGAGCACCTACCGTATCGTGATACTGGGCAGCGGGACCTCGCACGGCATTCCGATGATCGGCTGCTCATGCCCCGTCTGCACGTCAAGCGATCCCCGCGATAAGCGGACGCGAACCAGCGTCATCGTCGAGGCGGCCGGGTGCTCGTTTCTCATCGATACCTCCCCGGAGCTGAGGACCCAATGCCTTGCCTGCAACATCACCCGCGTGGACGCCGTGCTCTACACCCACTCACACGCCGATCACATCGTCGGCCTTGACGATCTCCGGCGGTTCAACGCTCTCCAGAAAGCGCCTATCCCCTGCTACGGCGACGCTCACACCCTGCATGATCTTCGCCGCATGTTCCCGTACGCATTCAAAGACATGCCCGACTACCCCAGCGCCAAGCCGCACCTGGAAATGATCGTGATCAACGAGCCGTTTGACCTCTTCGGCGTCCTCGTCATCCCCATTCCCCTCTATCACGGCAAGCTGACTGTATTGGGCTACCGTGTCGGACCTTTCGCCTATTGCACCGACTGTAACCAGGTTCCCGAGGAGTCGATGAACCTCCTGCAGGGGCTGCAGGTGCTCATTCTCGACGGGCTGCGCCGCCGGCCACACCCGACGCATTTCAATCTCGAGCAGGCCGTGGACGTCGCTCGCCAAGTCGGAGCCAAACAGACCTTCTTCACCCACATCGCCCACGAACTGGGGCACGAGGCGACCAACGCCGAGCTGCCGGCCGGAATGGCACTGGCCTATGACGGGCAGGTGATCGAGATCAAGGATGCATGACGATCGACGAGCCGGCGGCTTCATGCCGCCGGTGAACCCATGAGGACAGGGACAGACTGTGGATAGCGAGGAAGCGGTCAGCGGTCAGCAGTCAGCGATCAGCTCGGACGTTGCTCATCTCCCGGTCGACGCTCGGTGCCCACACTGCGGGTATTCGCTTCGCGGCCTGCCCGAGAACCGGTGCCCGGAGTGTGGACGGCCGTTCGAGGTGACGGAGCTCACGCAGTCTTTTCGACCCCGCTGGCCGCAACTGCTGACCTGGTACCTCGCGGCGTGCGTGATCGCCACTATCCTTGACCTCTCGCCCGCACTGTTGCGATGGAACGCTTATCTTCTTCTTCCCCACGGCACGGCCGCGGAGCCGCTCAGAGACGTC
>ERZ795051.2760-NODE-2760-length-19015-cov-4.091930_pt1 | contig 19015 bp, 17 predicted proteins | sample MGYA00375135_ERZ795051 | MGnify/ENA primary metagenome ERZ795051 (study PRJEB30180, sample SAMN05720222) | activated sludge metagenome | isolation source: Anaerobic digester | place: Japan | collected 2015-05-26 ... | reverse complement strand
ACCCCACAGGCGTTTTAGTGTGCAGAGCAACCGCAGTGAAGTGCTGTTTGTGGATTACATTGCCGAGCACCTGACTCCCACAGGCAGGGCAGCTGTAATTGTACCTGAAGGGATAATCTTTCAGAGCGCCAATGCTTACAAGCAACTGCGGAAAATGCTTGTAGAAAATGCCCTGATAGCCGTAGTATCTCTGCCAGCTGGTGTGTTTAATCCTTACTCTGGTGTAAAGACCTCTATTCTGATTATGGACAAACAGCTGGCAAAGAAAACCGACTCAATACTGTTTGTAAAGATTGAAAATGACGGGTACGACCTCGGTGCACAACGCCGACCCATTGAAAAAAACGACCTGCCCGATGCATTGAAACTATTGTGCGAATATATGGAAGCCGTTCGCAGCGGCAAGGCGGATGCATTTACTACGGAAGGCAAGCCCTGCAGTGCACTGCTGGTAAAGAAAGAAAAACTGGCAGAGAATAGAGAGTACAACCTCACAGCAGACCGCTACCGCGTGGTGGAGAGAAGAGGTCATCAGAAATGGCCGATGGTGAGATTGGGGGAGGTGTGTGAGATAAACTTCGGTGAAAGAATAACTAAAAAAGAAAATGAGGGAAGTATTTATCCGGTTTATGGTGGTGGAGGTGAGAGTTTTAGAACAGATAAATACAATAGAGAAAATGAGTATGTGATTTCCCGATTCGCTATGTCAGAAAATTGCGTACGTTTTGTCAAAGGTAAATTCTGGCTTTTAGATTCAGGTGGAACTATTGAAATTAATGAAAATTTCAAAAAAAAGGTTTTAAAGGATTATATAGGTAATATTTTATTGTCAATACAATCAAATATTTACAAATTAGGAAGAGGACATGCTCAAAAAAATCTTGATATTAAAGAGTTTAAAAATATTCTCATCCCCCTCCCCCCGCTTGAAGTGCAGCAGGAGATAGTAGCTGAGATAGAGGGTTATCAGAAGCTGATAGACGGTTGCCGTCAGGTTGTAAATAGCTGGAAACCCGATGTAGATGGCTATCTGGATGAGGAATTGAAGCAGTACATCGAAGAACACCCTGAACGCCACCCTGAGCTTGCCGAAGGCTGGCAAATGGTGAAACTGGGAGAGGTAGGTAAAATTTGCATGTGTAAAAGGATCTTTAAGGAACAAACAAGGCCTAAAGGTGAAATTCCTTTTTATAAAATAGGAACATTTGGAGGGGATGCCGATTCTTTTATCAACAAAGAATTATTTGAAGAATATAGGAATAAATATCCTTATCCGAAAAAGGGAGAAATTTTAATTTCGACTTCCGGTACAATAGGTAAAACTATTATATTTAATGGTGAACCTTCATATTTTCAGGATTCAAATATTGTATGGTTATCTCATGATGAATCAAAAATTTTAAATAAATTTTTATATTATATTTATCAAAATATTACTTGGTTACCCGAGAAAGGTGTGACTGTTGCAAGATTATACAATAAAATTATTGAGCAAACAAAAATCCCCCTCCCTCCTCTTTCCGTTCAGCAGCGAATTGTTGACCGTATCGAAGCCGAGCGCAAGGTCATCGACGGCTGCCGGGAGTTGATTAAAATTTATGAAGAGAATATTAAAAGGGTGATTGATAGGGTCTGGGGGGAGTGAGAAATAAAAGAACTGAAAAGTGGAATTATATGAGACAATCAAAAGTACTTTTAGATACAAATATAATTAAAGTCTGCAGAAAAACTTTTTGTTCAAAATGCTAAAATCTTTTTTAAGCAGACTTTAGTTAGTCTATTGGATTTTTGAAGGAATCTTTGGTTCCTGTAAAAATATTGAATTTTATCATATGAAATAGAGCTGCTATGCCATCGCGCCAGGTGATTTTTTTTCCTTCTTCATAGGTTCTCCCGTTATAAGTTATTGGGACTTCAAATATTCGCAGTTTTCTATTTTTTGCGATTTTCGCAGTAATTTCGACTTCAAAGCCAAATCTATCGGATTCAAGTTTAATATTTTGTATAACCTCTCTTTTAAAAACTTTATAACACGTTTCCATATCGGTAAAATTCAGGTCGGTAAGGAGATTAGATATAAAAGTGAGGAACTTATTTCCAAGTTGGTGTTTAAAATACAGAACGCGCCCTGGTCCTCCGTGAAATCGCGAGCCATAAACGACATCTGCTTTTCCCTCTAAAATTGGGCGGATTAATATTGGATAATCAGAGGGGGAATATTCTCTGTCGGCATCTTGAATTATAACTATATCTGCGGTGGCGTGTTCAAAGCCTTTTCTCAAGGAATATCCTTTTCCTTTATTTTTCTCATTTTTGAATATTTTTATTCTACTGTCTTTTTTTGCCAGTTCTTCGACGATTTCGAGAGATTTATCTGTTGAACAATCGTCTACTACAATTAATTCTGCTGTTTCGGGTCGTGCAAGAACATCGGCTATGGTAAGAGCAACGGTTTTTTCTTCATTGTAAAGAGGCATTATTACTGAGAGGACTTTTTCAGACTTCATATTTTTTTCCTAATTCAATAGATCTTTCCTTTGCCGCAAGTAGAGCGGAGTATATTAAATCCCTGAACTTATGTTGTGAGAATACTTCAAGGGCTCTGGCTGTTGTTCCGCCCGGGGAAGTAACGTTATTTTTGAGTTGTTCCGGAGGAAGGGAGCTTTTTTTTAGCAGAGAGACTGCACCTTCTACTGTTTCGATAGAAAGCATAAGGGCTGTATCATAAGATAAGCCTATTTTTTCTCCGGCTTTCGCCATAGCCTCTATAAATTCAAAGACATAAGCCGGGCCACTTCCACTTAATGCTGTAACAGCATCGAGCATATTTTCATCTACTTTTACTGTAATTCCTATTGATTTGAATAATTTTTCTGCAATAGCGATATCCTCTTTTGTAACATCTGGGGAGACGGCATAAGCGCACACTGCTTTTCTTACGATAGCTGGTGTATTTGGCATTACACGTATAATTCTTCTGGAAAGAGACTTTTTTTGAATGGAGGAAATTTTTATTCCTGCCATTATAGAGATTATTAGTTTATCTTTGGCATTGTCTTTCAGGCTTTCAAATAATTCAAAAAAATTTTGTGGTTTTACTGCTAATACAATGAGATTGGCAAAATCAAGTCCTGTTTCTAAATTATTAACGATTGATATTCCGGTTGACTGTTTGAATTTTTCTGCATTTTCCTGTGAAATATCATAAGCTTTTATTTTGTTTTTTGGAAAGTTTTCGGCAAGAGACATGGCCATAGCTGTTGCCATCTTGCCGGCTCCTATAAATAATATCGTGTATTCCATAAGTTTTTTTTCCATTTTTTTAAAAAAGATACTGCATTTTCCTTGCAATTCAAAATAAAAGAGAAAAAAGAATTGGAAAAAGAAAAATAAGAATATATAATAAAATTCACTTTGTCTTTTTGTGCCCGGGTGGCGGAATGGCAGACGCAACGGACTTAAAATCCGTCGGGGAAACCCGTGCGGGTTCGAATCCCGCCTCGGGCATTTTTATTTATGTGTTTCAGCAGGAAAAAGCCAGTGTAAAGCGGGAAAATGGAAGTATCAACAATTTTTCTTCAGAAAATATCTTCAGCTTTTAATATAGAGGGCAATTTTTTATCTTGTCGTCCATATGGTTCTGGACACATAAATGATACATTTTTGATAGAGTTTACAGGATTAAAAAAACGGTTTATTTTTCAGAGGATTAACCGCTATGTTTTTAAAGAACCTGAAAAATTAATGGAGAATATCTCAAGAGTTCTTGAGCACCTTGCAAAATTCAAAGAAAGCTCTGATGAACGCAGCTGTCTTAATCTTATTCACACGAAGGGCAATAAAAATTTCTATATAGATGAAAATGGGGATTATTGGAGATGTTATATTTTCATTGAAGGTGCTGCCACTTATGATAAACTTGAAAAGCCTGAACAAGCTTATTTTGCAGCGAAAGCATTCGGAAAATTTCAAAAGCAACTTTCATCTCTTGGAGGAAAGAGACTTCACGATACTATTCCTGATTTTCATAACACGCCAAAAAGGCTGAGTCGTTTTCTGGAAGTCTTACAGAAAGATTCTTTAAATCGTGCGAAATTCGCAAAAGAAGAAATTGACTTTATTCTAAAAAGAGAAAATCTTGCCAATTTTATTGAAGAAAGGCGAAAAACTGGCGAAATTCCTGAAATAATTACTCATAATGATACTAAGATTAACAATGTTATGCTTGATTTAAAGACAGGTGAAGGTGTTTGCGTAATAGATCTTGATACTGTGATGCCGGGAGTTGCTCTTTATGACTTTGGCGATATGGTTCGTACTTCTGCGGCGAGTTCTATGGAAGATGAGAAAAATCTCTCTTCAGTAAAAATTAGAACTGATATTTTTGAAGAACTTGTTAAGGGATTTATTGAAGGGAGAGGCGGTACTTTGAATGAGCTTGAAATGGAAATGATGCCGATTAGCGGGAGAGTCATAACCTTCGAAACAGGCATACGTTTTCTCACGGATTTCTTAGAAGGAGATATTTATTTCAAGATAAAGAGAGATAATCATAACTTAGACAGGGCTAAAGTGCAGTTTAAACTTGTTCAGTCTCTGGAAGAGGAAGAAGAAAAAATGAACAAAATCCTGAAAAAATACACAAGCTAAGTCAAACAGGAGTCCTCAAAATGAAAATTCTTGTAACTGGTGGAGCAGGTTTTATTGGAAGCCATCTTGTAGAGGAATTACAGGGAAAAGCCGATATATATGTGATTGATAATTTCAGAACTGGCAAGATTGAGAACCTTAATGGATTCAAGCTTAACTTAATCGAAGGCTCTATCAATGACAAAGAGCTCCTCAGAGAAGTCATGGTAGGGATTGATTTTGTTTTTCATATGGCAGCAGCAATAAGCGTTGTAGAGTCTATGGAAAATCCTATAAAATATGTGGAGACAAATACCATTGGCACACTAAATATCCTTGAAGAGGCGGCGAAAACAGGCGTTAAGAAAGTATTATTTTGCTCGTCATCAGCTATTTATGGAGAAAGTTTAGAGCTTCCGAAGACTGAAGATATGAAAGTAGAACCGTTAAGTCCCTACGCCATAACAAAATTAGATGGAGAATATTACTGCAATCTATTTACAAAAGAGAAGGGTTTAAAAACTGTTTGCACAAGATTTTTTAATGTTTTTGGACCGCGTCAGGATCCTGAGAGCCAATATGCAGCAGCAATACCAATTTTTGTTTCAAAGGCTGTAAACAATGAAAAAATTACAATTTATGGTGATGGAAAACAAACTCGCGATTTTATTTATGTAAAAGATGTGGTAAAAGCGTGTATTTATCTTACAATTGAAAATGATTCCTATGGCATTTTTAATGTTGGATACGGAAAGAGTATTGAAATAAATGAATTAGTCGAACGTATATTGAAGAAGACTAATTCAAAGTCGCCAATTTCTTACGAGAAGGAACGACCTGGAGAGATAAAACATTCTATCGCTTCAATAAAAAAATTGAGCAATACAAATTTTAAACCATTATTTGGCTTTGATAGTGGACTTGATTTGACGATAGATTATTTTAAAAAGAAGTTCTCTTAAAAATAATTCCTATTGTAACTCCATCGAAATATCTATTGCCTTTACTGAATGGGTTAAAGCCCCACATGAGATAAAATCGACCCCTGTTTTTGCGATTTTCGCAAGTTTAGAAAAAGTGATTCCTCCGCTGACTTCGATTTTTGCTTTGCCATTTATTATTTTTACGGCCTTTTTTATTGTATTAATATCCATATTATCGAGGAGTATATAATCCGCTTTAGCGTCGACTGCATCTTTTACGTCCTTTAAAGTATCAGCTTCCACTTCCACTTCGAGTTGAGGAAATTTTTTCCTTGCTTTCATTACCGCGTCTTTTATAGCGCATTTATACAGAGCAGATGCCAGAGTGCGATGATTATCTTTTATCATTATTCTGTCGTATAGACCTATTCTATGGTTTGACGAGCCGCCTACAGCTACTGCGTATTTTTCGAGATTTCTCCATCCTGGTGTGGTTTTACGGGTATCAAGAATTTTTGTTTTAGTTCCTTTTACTGCCATTGCGTAGCGATGAGAGACGGTAGCAATGCCGCAAAGGCGTTGTAGGAAATTGAGAGCTGTTCGCTCTGCTGAAAGGATTGGAATAGCCTTTCCTGCGATTTTCGCAAGTATAGTTTTTTTCTTACATAATTGGCCTTCTTTTACGAGAGGAGTGAAAATTATATTTTTATTGAGTTTTTTAAAGACTTTTTCAGCTACGGGCAAACCTGCGCAAACGCATTCTTCATTGCATATGAGTATTGCTTTCGTTTCGCTGTCAGGTGGGATTATAGAGAGGCTGGTTGCATCTCCAGATCCGAGATCTTCTTCGATGGCGAGTTGGATTAGTGTTTGAACTCTTTTCCAGTCAATTTGCATTATTTTTTCTCTACTTTTCAGTCAATGATAAACGGTAAAATATCTTTTGAAATATACTTTGCCATATACACTTTTTTTTTGATTTCCTTAACTGATGAAATTATATTTGGATTATCTTTGCAGGTATTTTCAGTTTTGTCAGCAGCTCGAAGCAATTTTTTTTCAATAGAATCAATATCATAATTGTTTTGTAAACTGCTAATAGCGAGGGCTATTTTCCATTCTCTATACCATGCTAAAAGTTCTGCAAAATCTTTATTTAATGGTATTAAATCTCTTTCCCACGATGCATTTTGTATTAATTCGGTATTTATAGATACAATTTGTTTGAAAATTATATCTTTGTTTTCAGGAGGAGCAATTTGTTGTGTTTGACGAAGTAGTTCAGCTACCCACAAGAGATATTTTTTTCTCTCAGGGTTTGATTGACTGATAAGTAGTGAACTTGCATTGAATTCAAAGAGTGCTTCCCTTTTAAGGTATGGGTTTTTAAGATAGCTATGAATAGAATCATATATTAGGCTATTAATTTCTTTTGCAGGGAGAAAATTGATATTAGCAAGGATGAAAGGTAGATTTTTGGATAAGCTATCAAATGAAGGTTTATTGATGATGCATTCAGTGTAAATTTTCTTTATATCATCTTTTGAATAATATTTTCCCCAGTTATGTTCTTTATTTGGGATACTACACAACAACAAGAAATTGAAATCGGCCCAGAGCCCCCTGAAGCCAGTTCGCGGGATTATAACCTTGTCCGCAATTTTTTCTTTTTGTTCAAGTTCTATGCTTCTGAGTGTACCGCTAATGTAAAAAACGAGGAAAGCAGATGTGAAGAAAATAAAAAATTGTATCAACATATGCATTGAGAAAATTGGAATCCTATTATACCGTTTTACAATAACATAAAGAAGAATAGAGAAAGACCCCAATGCGAGTATCCATAAGAGGCCAAGTCCGAAGACAGAAAAAATATAAAGAAAAGACCCATATACGCCATGTAAAAGGAGCGTATTTACCTGATAAAAGTCCATATCAGGGATAAAAATTTTATTTATCAGAGATAACTTCGAAGAGAAAACAATCGAAATAAAAATGAATGCAGAAATAATTAAGTACAAACTAACTTTATTTCTTATCCAGATTGATAAAGATGCGGCAATAGCAGATAACGGCAGATAAGCAAGATACGATAAAATCAGCATATTCAGAAGAGCAAACTGAGAGCCTCCGGAAAAAAAGTAATTTATAAGAAGAAAAACAAGTGATGAAAAAGAAAAATAGCTAATAAATGACAGGGCTCCGGATAAAATTTGCTCCCAGATTAGACTCATCAGGGCAAAAGGATCACCGTAGGAAGACTTATTTTTGGGATTGGATACTTTGGATGATATATTATCAGCTATAACAAGAGAGAAAAACATCGCAAAACATATATTAACTATTACTGCTATATCCTGAAGGACAAAGAGAGAGAATTCTGACATCAGCCCCCCCATAACTAATGTTACAAGTAAAACGACTGCTGATGAGATGATAAGTGTTCCAAAGAAAGGCTTAATAAGCCTCTTAAAATCTGAAGTATTTATCTTAATTTTTATGCTTGAATTATACATTGCAATCTAAATTCGCTCCCACAAATAAAATAAAGTATAATTATTTTGAACCAGGTTTTACAATGGGAATGCCTTGTTTACAGAGAGGACATTTAGCTGCTTCCCAGCTCTGTAAATCGAGTTTTATCAAGCTGGTAAAGGGCACATCAAATGATGCCGTTCCTCCGCTCCTATCAACAAGAACTGCCAGGCAAACCGGTTCTGCCTCATACGAACGAACAAGGTCTATAGTCTGTTGTGATCTTCCACCTTTTGTAACTACATCTTCAGCAACAATGATTTTTTGTCCTCTTTCTATTGAAAACCCCCTTCTTAAAACCAGGTTATCATTTTCTTTTTCGGCAAAGATAGATTTTACTCCTATTGCAGCCGCAAGCTCATGTCCTACAATTATTCCCCCGATTGCAGGCGAAATAACTGCATCTACCTTCTCTTTTAAATCGATTTTTTTTGCTAATTCAGAACAAATCATTTTTGCGTAAGCGGGATACTGTAAAATAAGCGCGGCTTGAAAAAACCTGTCGCTGTGCAACCCGCTCCTTAATAGAAAATGTCCACTTAATAACGCTTTACAATCCTCAAATATTTTAATTAATTCTTTTTCTTTCATTATTTTCCTGCGAAATTATAAATGTTAAATATTTTTTTGAAAATATGAAAAAATGCTATATTTATTAATATTATATGATTTAAGTTTTTTTCAAGATATAATAAACAGGACAGAATGTTTTGCGGTTCAAAAAAAATTGCTTCCAAAATATTGTTTATAACAGGTCTTGCTATAACAATTTTTGGTATTACTGTCATAAAAGAATGGTTTAAGTGCCGTTATTGGGAAAAAGTAGAAGGAGAAATAATTGGTGCTTATATAAGGGATTTACCTGTCCCTGAAGCAAAAACTCATAATTACCTTACTCCTGAAATAGTATATGAATATAAACTCCCAAACGGGAAGGAATATTTTTCTAACAAAATATCTTTTATTGATATCCGCAATTTGCCAAATATAAGTGATAATTATTATTCTGGAAATTTTGATGAAGTAAGAAATTTTATTTCAAAATACGATCCGGGAACAAAAGTAGTAGTGTATTATAATCCTAATTGTCCATCTGAAGCTATTTTAGACAACAGCTTAAAATTGCCACTACTTATTCCTTTTATTTTTGGGCTTGGACTGATATATGCCTCTTTACATTTTCATATATTTTCATATTTTGCAATCAAAGCAAAAAACTAAAAGAGGGTTGTAAAAATGCTATGTCCTGAATGCGCGCAAGAAATGCTTGTTATAGAGATGAACGATGTTGAAGCAGACTGGTGTTCTAAATGTGGTGGTATATGGCTTGATGAAGGAGAACTTGAATTAATTTCTGATATGGAAGGGAAAGACAGTCCATTTCTTTCTTCAATTCATAATCCTCAAGGAAAAATAGGTAAAAGAAAATGTCCGCGATGTAATTCTTTAATGATAGAATCGGAAGTTTTAACAAAGCCACCAATAGAACTTGATTTTTGTCGAAAAAAACATGGTATCTGGTTCGACAAAGGGGAACTTGAAAAAGTTTTGTCTTCAATTAGCGGTGAGCCAGTTGCTAAATTAGTCTCTCTGCTAATGAAAGAATGAAAATATTGCTTGAAAATTTCAATAATATAAATATTTTATAGAAAAAAAGGAGTTCAAAAAATATGTCAATAGCTTTAATTATTTTATTAGTCATTGTAGGTATAGTTATTCTGTTCATTTTATTTTTCCTTGCAACTTATAATTCAATGGTTGCATTGAGGAATCAAGCCAAAAATGCGTGGGCTCAAATTGATGTTCAATTAAAACGCAGACACGATTTAATTCCAAATTTAGTTGAAACAGTTAAAGGATATGCAAAACATGAGAAGGAAACTCTGGATGCGGTAATAAAAGCCAGGAATGCGGCAGTAAACGCAAGTGGCGTTGGAAATCAAGCAAAAGCTGAAGGAGAGCTTTCAGGTGTTTTGTCGAGACTTTTTGCTCTGGCGGAAGCTTACCCTGACTTAAAGGCAAATCAGAATTTTCTTGCGCTGCAAGAAGAACTTTCGTCGACAGAAAATAAAATTTCTTTTGCCAGACAAGCTTACAACGATGCAGTGATGATATACAACACAAAGATTCAGATGATACCTGCAAATATTATAGCTGGTATTAGCGGTTTTACTCCTATGGAGTTATTTGAACTAAAGGATGAATCTCAAAGAAGTGCTCCGCAGGTTAAATTTTAATAGGCATTTTGAGATGGGATTGGAATTTTAGAAGGATGTTTTTTTGTTTCTTTTAGATAGAGTTGAAGAGATCCGGAGTATAAGTTTGTTTTTCTTCTTTTTGTCTTTGGTGTGAATTTTTTTCGAATTCCTGAAGGATGCTTTTAAGTTCTAATTTTCTGCATATTTCACTAATTTTCTCAAAATCTGCTTTTTCTTTTTTTAATTCATCGAATTGTAAATTAGATGCTGTGTTTGAAATAGGCAATTTAATCAGGGTTTTATTCTTTTTAAGTTGCTCCGCAGAGGAAATAATAGAATTTTTCACTTTTTCACTTTTTATGGAAGATATATTGGATAGTAGAGATTCAATATTTCTATATTCAGCTAACAATTTTGAAGCTGTTTTGGGTCCAATTCCGGATGCTCCACGAATATTATCGCTGTTATCGCCGATTAGAGAGAGGTAATCCACTATTTGTTCTGGATAGACTGCGAATTTCACAAAAACTCCATCTTTGTTCATTTCCGAAAGTCCGCCATCTTTTGAACTTACCAGCATTAAAATATTGTCATTGACCAATTGAGCGAGGTCTTTATCATTACTTACGATATATATTTTTTTTTCATTGAACTTTTGGCATATTGATGCAATTATATCATCTGCTTCTGTGTTATCAAATTCAATAATTTTCCACCCAAAGGCTTTGGCGATTTCCTTTATATATGGAAGTTGTTGCAAGAGGTCTGGTGGGGTTGGTGGACGTGTAGCCTTGTATTCAGGGCTTATTTCGAGGCGTTTTGTGGATTTTCCTTTATCAAATATAACAGCACCGTAGTTAGAGGGGAAGTTTTTTTCAATCATCAGCAAGGTTTTCGAAAATGCGAAAATCGCATTCGTCAAAATACCGGATGAATTAGTTAGAGGCGGGAGCGCGTAAAATCCCCTATATATATGGGCAAAGGAATCGATTAATATTAAGTCTGCCATAATTATTCCGAGCTTTTTTGATTTTTTCTTAGATGTCTACCTGAATCAACAAAGATTGTCTGGCCTGTTATAGAATCATTTTCGAGCAGGAAAATTACTGCGTCAGTTAAATTTTTCAAAGTTGGTAATTTTTGTAGAGGTGCTGCTTGCGCCGCTTTTTCAAGGGAAAAAGATTTTGTTTTCGATGGAGGCAAGATTGCTCCCGGAGCGATGGCATTGACGCGGACTTTGGGTGCATATTGCACTGCAAGGAGTTCTGTGGCTGAATGTAAGGCTTTTTTACTCAGCCAATATGAGCCGTCAGCACGTTCAAGGTTATTTATTCTGCAATCGAGCATGTTTATTATTGAGCCGGTATTTTTTACTTGCATATAGAAGAGTTTTGAAAGAAATAATGGAGATAAAAAATTTACTTTGAACTGATTTTCTATATTATCAAAACTTTCTTTTGTAAAATCGTCGGGGAAATAAACAGAAGCATTATTAATCAGGATATCTACCAAACCTATTTTATCGAAAAAATTGGCTGGGATTTTCCTGTTAAGTTCAAGTTTGACAGCGGAATGACCTGAATTTTTTTGAGAAAGGATTTTTAATAGTTTCTTACTTTCCTCTTTTGATTCATTGTAGGAAATTGTAATTATGGCGCCTAATTCTGCAAGGGCAAGCGCAATCTCCCGTCCTATTCTCAAGGCTCCACCAGTTATAAAAACTCTCTTATTGAGTAGGTTCATAATTAGTTGAATATTATCGAAAAAATAAAAAAAGCAATAACAAAAACAAAAATAAATTGCAAATAAAATTTAAAATATTTATTAGTATTTTTTAGCATTTTAATAATTTTTTGTGTTTTTATCTTTGTATTAAATAAAAAATTAATTATTTTATCTTTTTTAATAAAACTAATTATTTAATTTTTTGATACGATATTTAGAGATACGAGGGAAATTATTATGAAAAGAAAGTTTACTCTCATAGAATTGTTAGTTGTAGTAGCCATAATTTTTATTCTTATGGGGCTATTTTTTCCTGCTCTACAAAAGGGAAGGGAAAAGGCAAAGCAAACAGCTTGTATGAACCTTTTGAGGCAATATGCTTTAGCAACAGAATATTACACTCACGATTGGGAATATTATCCTGACGCTCAAAGATATCTTTTACCTGAGACGTGTTTTTTATCTTATTTTGCAAAAGGTAAGGAGACTGTGCCTGAAGATATTGTGAGGTGTCCTGGTGATTTTAGAACAGAGGAATATGGTCGTTTGGGTGAATGTAAACAAGGAAATGTTATTGTTAAAGTAAGTGTTGGAGTAAATGGAAATAACATATCGGACAGTTTAAGCTGGCGGCGCTTTGGTCCTGTTGAACAATGGATCAGGCCGAGGGATTTGAAAAACGCACAACCGTCAGAGATTTGTTTGTGGTTGGATTATCAGTTTCAACTTCCATTTGTAAATGGAGAGAATAATCCACTTACTGCACCTGTAGCAAAAATGGCAACAGTAGGTTCTCTGGGGAGATATGCGTTTCGTCATTTCAATTCAATGAATAGTTCCTTTTTGGATGGTCATGTTGGAAAGGTTAAACTTTTAAAAAGCACGATAAACTATGGACATGATTTTGCTACTGGAACGAGCTGGACGGCTGGGCAATTACCGAGTCATGTGCGGATTCCATTTGGAGCTCGTCCTGCAAATGCGACGATGTTTCCGAATGGTTTTCCAAAATCACCAGATGTAAGTTTTGAATAGGAAAGGATGTTATATAACTAACTATGTATTACAAGGACCTGAAAATAAAATTAAATGAGGCTAAAAAGAAGCAAATAGAACAAGAATTAAAGTCTCATATTGCTGAAAAAAGAAATTTAATCACGAGCGCAGAGAAAAGATTAAAACAAGCTTCAGAATTAAGTCAAAGAGCAGATAGGAGAAAATATATTTTTAAAATGCTATCTAAAGTAATTGTTTGTGTATTCTTAATCTTTGCTTTCGCAATAGGAATGACAAAAATTACTTTTTCAATTTTGAACAGGGGAAAGTATATCATTCAAGAGAGGACATTACAACAGGAATATTTATTATCTACTGATGTTAGCAGAAAATATCCTGATCTTAAAAACTTCATCAAAAACATATTATCAGGAGAGTTAGATAATCATTTTCTGAGGTTATCCTCTGATAAAGAAACTAAGGACTGTATAACCTATTTAAGATCTAAGAATTTTGAGATACTATCTGTGGAAATAGACAAAAATAATAATTTATATTTTGTTATGTGTGATTTTGGAGAGAATGGGTATTTTTATTTCAGGTTAAAGCCGGGGAGAAAGCAGTCTTTTGATCTTATTTCAATAGAACCTTTTTCATAGGATAAAAAAATGGAAAAAAATGGAGGAAAAATGACTTACAGTGAATTTCCTGTAGTTTTAGAAAGCGTTTCCAAGAGTTTTAAACAAGGAGAAAACAGGGTAAATGCATTAAAGAATATTTCGGTGAAGATAAAAGAAGGTGATTTTGTTGCAATAATGGGGGCTAGTGGTTCAGGAAAGAGTACTTTTTTACATGTTTTAGCTGGTCTTACTCGCGCTGATTCAGGAAAAATATTTATCGCATCTAAAGATATTAATTTATTATCTGATAGAGAGTTAACTATTTTCAGGCGTAAAAACATAGGAATAGTATTTCAGGCATATAATTTAATACCGACACTTTCAGCAAAAGATAATATTTTATTGCCTTATTATGTTGATTTGAGGAACAGTAATAAAATACCTCCAGAATTTGATGAACTTGTAGAAAAACTTGGGCTTCGAAATAGACTACATCATTGCCCCGATGCTATGAGTGGAGGTGAACAGCAAAGGGTTGCGATAGCAAGGGCGCTTATAAATCAGCCTCAAATAGTTCTTGCTGATGAGCCTACAGGCAGTCTTGATTCAGTAAATGGGCAGGAATTTTGTAAATTGTTAAAAAAATTTTCTGATGAAGATAAAAAGACGATTATTGTTGTTACTCACGAGCCTTCTGTAGCGATATGGGCGCGCAGAATAATGATTTTGAAGGATGGTGAATTTATAGATGAATTTGATTCTTCATCCTTTCATGATGTGCACTTACTCGCGGCGCGTTATCAGGAATCATTAGAGAAAAAGTGTGCATAAGAGCAAATAGTGGAGGGTTGAATTTATGAAAATGATTTTGAAATTGATTTTTTCTGGAATTTTTAAACATCCAGCAAGGCTGATTTTTTGCTGTTTAGCGATGATAGCATCTTCAGGTATAGTTGTTTGGATAGTAAGCGGTTACGATGCATTGCTTGGTCAGTTTAAAAGTTCGGCCAGGATATCTCTTGGCAGATATCATATGATGATAGTTCCTAAATCGTCAAAGAATCCAATTATTGATAAAAAAATTTTTGAAGATATAAAAAGAGATAATGAGATTTCAGAAATAGAACCCGTGATGCAATGTCTTGCATCGGTAAGTAGATCTGATGGTTTTACTGGTGCTCCACTTTTCCCCCAAATTGATGAGAAGTCAAATATAGGACCGCGGCAAAGATTTGACAAGAATTTAACACCTGGGAAAAATACTTTTTCAAAAAAGGAGGTGGAAAGAAAATCAGAAAATAGGCAAGATACTGGAAGTAAAGGAACTATGCAAATGCCACAGAAAAGAGAAAATCCGATAAAAAGAATGAGGTCCTTTGCCAAACCTGTAATTGTTGGAATAGATGCAGGAAAACCACCTATTGACTTAAAGGCAGGTTTATGGCTTGAGCCAGGCTCTTCGGAAAATGAAGCTGTAATTAGTTCTGGACTTGCGGATAAATTGGAAGTCGAAGTAGGGGATAAATTACTTGTTAAAAGCTCCAACGGTGAATTTTCCCTTAAGATTATAGGAATACTTGAACAACAACGTTTTCCTATACAGTTGGACAGAGATTTTTTAGCGCCAGATCTTCTTTCTCGTTCTCCTGCTATTTTGCCAGTATATGTTCCAATGAGATTAGCTGAGAAAATTAATAATGGAGAGAAGAAAATATCTATCATTTATCTGATTTTAAAAGATAATGTCAGTCCCATAGATTTTATGGAAAAATGGAGAAAAAATCTCATTTCAAGTGGAGATAAAGCAGAAATTTATTCTTTAAAAGATATTGAAGGGACAATGGAAAGAAATCGAATGGCATATTCGGTAAAGATGCAAGCATATTCGGCTACTGCACTTTCTCTTATGGCATCGATTTTCATAATATTTACTACTTTAAATATGGGGGTTCATGAAAGAATCCGTCAATTTGCAATTTTACGAATTGTTGCTTTCACGCGTTTGCAGGTTGCAATGATGATTATTATTGAAAGCCTCTTTTTAGGTTTTATCGGATGGTTTGGAGGTTTGTTAAGTGGTCTTATTTTATTGAATTTGCTCCAACGATCTCATCCAGAATTATTTCAATATGGCGTTAGTCTTGGAACTTTTTGTGTTAGTCTTTCTGGGATAAGTGCCTTTGGTGGGGCCCTTGCAGCTTCAATAATACCTGCGGTCAAAGTTGCAAAACTGAATCCAATAGATGTGTTTACTCCGTCTATTTCTTATAAGAAAGCTCAAATACATTTTTCTCTTTTTCTATGGGCTATAATATTAATAGCTTTAAATCCATTGCTATTTTCTATATTGCCATTATCTGAGGACAACAAATATCCTTTAATTATTGCTGGTTTTATTTTTATGGGTATTGGTTTTATTCTCTTAATACCAATACTGATTATTATCGTAGAAAAGGCTTTTCTACCGATTATATCAAGATTTTTACTTTTACATTCTGCTTTGCTAAATTCCCAACTTACGATTAATTTATGGAGGACATTTGGCACAACAGTATCACTTTCGATTGGACTTTCTCTTTACATTGCCACAGTTACGTGGGGTTATTCAATGCTGCAACCATTTATACCGGGAGAATGGGTTCCTGATATGTTACTTTTTTTTCGCAAGGGAGGACTTCTCCAGTTTGAAATAGAAAATGTGCGCTTAATAAAAGGAATAAAGGCGGAAAAATGTGTCCCACTCGCGGTAGAACAACCTAAATTGGCAGATGACATCACCCATAGCGAGGAAAAAAGTTCCGTAACCAGGCAGGATAACGTTATAATTATAGGGATTGATCCTGAAATTGCATTTTCTGGAGACTCCCCATTATTGCCATTAAAGTTTATAAATAGTTCCGCCAACGAGGTTGTAGCTTTACTTAAAAAAGGAAGATATTGCATTGTTCCTGATCATTTTTTAAAGGCAAGTAAACTTAAGGTCGGAGATAAATTTACAATGATACCACCAGAATCTCCCAACCCAGTAGAATATATTATCGCAGGAGCAGTTTCCCTGCCTGGTTGGCATTGGATGACAAAATTTTCTGGTCTCAGAAGGCGTAGTGGGCGAACTGCAGCAATGATTTTTGCTGATTATGAGACAGTAAGAAGTGATTTTAAGATAGAAAAGATAAACTTTATATGGACGAATATAGAAAAAAATGCGGATATAGAAAAAATAGGATTAGCTGTTCAGGAAATAGCCGATCGTAATCTTGGGCCTGATCAACCAGTAAACATGCAAGGTATGTGGAATTTTGGAGCAAGGAATTATGGAAAATCATTGCGTATTACACTCCCTATTGATATTAGAGAAAGAATTAATTCAAGAGCTGATGGGATGATATGGGCAATGTGCCAACTTCCATTGATAACTTTGTTAATTTCATCTTTTGCTGTTATTAATACAGTCCTCGCTTCAGTCAGGGCGCGCCGGTGGGAAATGGGAGTTTTGCGGGCTATTGGAGTTACGCGTTTTGAACTTATCAGATTAATTCTTGCGGAAGTTATTATGATAGCAATAGTTGCTTCGTTGCTTAGTCTTATTTTTGGAGTTCTATCAGGGTATTCAGGTGTAACTGTTTCACAATTTAGCAGTTTCTTTGGCGGGCTTACCACAAGTCTTTATATTCCATTCAAGAAAATATTTATATGTATAGGTTTTACTATTTTACTTTCAATTATCGCTGCAATTTTACCGGCAATTTACACAGGTAAGAGTGAAATATTAAGACTATTAAATGAAGGTAGAGCCTGTATGTAAAAAAAAAGGAGTAAAGAAATGAAAAATAAATTAAATTGTACTTTGATAAAGATATCAGTGATATCAATATTTTTTTTATCTTTTTTTTGCCTTTCTCATACTCAAGAAATCGTAGAAAAAAATGAAGAAATTAAAAAAATTAACCTGTCTTCTCAATCTGTAAAGTTAGCAAATGACCTAATTCAAAGAGGAGTAAACTTCCTTACAGATAATCAAAAACCAGATGGTTCATGGTGTGAACATCCTGGAATAACAGGACTAGTTTGTATCGCTTTATATAACAGCAAAACCACTAACAATCTTGAATTAAAGGAAAATGCGATAAAAAAAGGCAGAAAATATATGTTATATTTTGTTCAAAAAGATGGTTCTATATGGATGGCAGGAAAAGAACGAGAATTTCCAGTATATACAACCTCAATAGTTCTCGTAGCTCTTGCAACATTAAATAATCCTGAAGATATAGAGATTATGAAGAATGCACGAAAATTTCTTCTAAACTGTCAGCTTACTCAAAATAATCCAGAATATCCAACACCTGAAGATAGCGATTCGTTCGGTGGATTTAGTTATGGTCCAGATGGACCTCCCCGTTCTGATTTATCAAACACACAATGGGTACTCGAAGCATTATATATGACAGAACACCTTGACAAAGAACCTTACAATAATAATCCTGAGGTGCAGAAGAAATCAAAATTAGCATGGAGTAATGCTGTGAAATTTTTGAGTCGTTTGCAGAACCTCCCCGAATCAAATGATCAGGCATGGGTTGTAAAAGACCCTAATGATCCTCAAAAAGGTGGTTTTGTATACATTTCTCCAGAAAAGATGAGAGAAGGCAAAAAATCTCTCAGAACATATGGTAGTATGACTTATGCCGGGCTAAAAAGTATGATTTATGCTCAATTGAAAAAGGATGATCCACGAATAAAAGCTGCCATTGAATGGGCGGAAAGAAACTATACTCTCGATGAAAATCCTGGTATGGGAGAAGAGGGACATTATTACTATTTGCATACTTTTGCAAAAGCTCATTCTGTATACGGAGAAGATATAATAAAAAGTTCTGATGGGAAATTAAGGAATTGGCGTGAAGATATTATACGAAAATTATCTGAATTACAGAGAGAAAATGGTTCATGGTATAATCAAAATGGTAGATGGATGGAATCTGTCCCTGAACTCGTAACCGCTTACTCACTCATTGCGCTTGAACTTGCTTTAAATAAAAAATAAATCAGATACATTTGAGCATTAGCAGATAATTGCAGTAATTAACTGAAAACGTTTCATAAGACTTTCCATTTTCATCAATCTATTTTCTGTTTTTTTTCAATAATTAAGAGGATTTTTTACTTGATTTGAATATTTTAGGGCTTATAATAAGTCTATTATGAAAAAATTCTTGATAATAACAGCAATAATTCTGTCTTCCTTTGTTTTTCTTCAGCCAAAAACAGAGGCGATAGATCCGGTAACGATTTCTTTATTAGCTCCTTATGCTATGCCAGTGGCAGAAGCAGCGGCTCAATACGCAATAAAGGATATGCTCAACGCCGCGCCTGGCTTTATAGAAATTGGCAA
>ERZ795051.2749-NODE-2749-length-19064-cov-17.060235_pt1 | contig 19064 bp, 21 predicted proteins | sample MGYA00375135_ERZ795051 | MGnify/ENA primary metagenome ERZ795051 (study PRJEB30180, sample SAMN05720222) | activated sludge metagenome | isolation source: Anaerobic digester | place: Japan | collected 2015-05-26 ... | reverse complement strand
CTGGCTGGCTGGCTTTACACCCCTTGAGGGTGTAAAGCCAGCCCCAGGTCTTAGAGGCAAAAGAGCCAAAAAGCAAGGAATATGTACAATTACAATGATTTATTTTTATTCCAAAAGGTCTACGATTTAGTTTTGTGGTTCCATCCCATTTTAAACAGGTTTCCCAAAAGTCAGAAATTTGTGCTGGCGCAAAGAATTGAAAATTGTTTAATTGAGATTTTGGAAGATTTGGTTAAATTAAATTCGCAGAAATTTAGAAGCGAGATGTTGATAGAGAATTTAAATATTAAAATTGACAGGTTAAGGATTCTCGTGAGGTTAGCCAAGGATTTGAAATTCATTAGTATCAAAAGTTATGGAGTTTTTGCGGAGAAGATAACGGAAGTGGGAAAACTGTTGGGCGGTTTCAAGAAATTTAAAAATACTTAAGAAGGGATAAAATCGCGCACGTTGCCCTGGAGCCGTGGTGGCAATTGGAACAATGGCTCTAACGCCGGGGTCTTTGCTTTGAATTTGAACAATTCGCCTGCGAACACGAACAACAACATTGGGTTTCGCTGCGCCAGGTAGCTTATGGCTACTAGCTAGACATAGCATGTTTACGGACACGCTATCAATGCATTATTGGCTACTGATTTTATTCCTTCCCGAGTAATTTAATTTGAAAGGGAAAATATTAAGCCCGTATCTCCGGTCGGTTTTGGTAGAATTTTCAAAAATCCCGACCGGAGTCAATGGGTGAATTACATGAAAAGGAAAGGACGTCTTTTTGATAAAGTTTGCTCTTTTGAGAATATTCATTCTGCTTATTTGAAAGCTCAAAAAAGCAAAAGGTTTAAAAAAGATATCTTATTGTTTAATTATTTCTTGGAATACGGTTTGGTAGATATTAAAAAACAGCTTGAGGGAGAGAATTATGTCCACGGAGGATACAAGGAATTTGTTATTCGCGATTCAAAGAAAAGAACAATTAGAGCGCCGTATTTTAGAGATAGGGTTGTGCACCATGCTTTGTGCAATGTAATTGAGCCAATTTTTGAAAAGACCTTTATTTTTGATTCATATGCCTGTCGGAAAAGAAAAGGAACGCATCGAGCTCTAAAAAAACTAAAATTATGGCTCAAAGCCGCGGGGAGAGGGTATTGTCTTAAGTGTGATATCTCAAAATATTTCGATAGCGTAGACCAAACTATTCTTTTGGAAATAATCAAGAAGAAGATAAAAGACAAAAAGGTAATTAATTTAATTAAAGAAATTATCAGTTCCTTCAACAAAGAAACAAAAATTGGTATCCCCATTGGCAATTTAACTTCTCAATTATTTGCCAATATTTTTTTAAATCAATTAGACCAGTTTGTTAAGCGCGAGTTGAGGTCAAAATATTTTATTCGTTATATGGACGATTTTTTGATTTTAGGGGAAAAGCAGGATTTGCATTATCTAAAAGAAAAGATTAGTGATTATCTACAGTTTGATCTTAAGTTAAAATTACACCCCAAAAAGGCAAACATATTTCCTTCCTCCAAGGGTATTGATTTTCTGGGATACGTCATTTTTAAAAATCATGTTTTATTAAGGAAAAGCACGGTCAAAAGATTTTTGAAAAAGACGAAAAAAGTTAAAAAGGAAGAGAGGATTAATGCCTGGTTTGCTTATGCCAAACATGCTGATTCTTTCAGGCTAACAAAAAAATTAAAAACGCATGTTTAGGGGTCAGACCCCTAAACATCATTCCTGCCTTTTTCTGAGAGGGGTCAGGTCCCGTCGGTACCTGGGGCCCTGACCCCTCCCCATTTTTTCAATAAATGTTTAATGGGTTCGTATTTTGAGGTTGTGATGTTTACGGGGTCAGACCCGTCGGTATTTTTTCGGTATTTCAATGTTGTGATATTTTTTAATGGGTTCGTATTTTGAGGTTGTGATGTTTACGGGGTCAGACTCCAAGGGCATTGGGGGGTCTGACCCCTAAACATCACCCAGGTACAAAGACCTAAACATCACCCAGGTATAAAGATCCAAACATTATTTTTGTCTTTTTCAAAATGTTTAGGGGTCTGACCCCCAAACATTGGATTTTAGATTTGATATACAACCTTGACCTCTCCAATATAGAAAGGTATTATAAAAACAATCAATCTAAATAATATTAAGGTTATCAATATGAAAATTGATACCAATCCTGAAAAAATAAAAGAAATATTAGAGAGAGGAACAGAGGATATTATTGATAAAAAACACCTTGAAAAGGCGTTGCTTTCAGGTAAAAAACTTAATATTAAATTTGGAATTGACCCGACTGGTCCTAAAATTCATTTAGGCCGAGCAACCGCGCTTTTAAAATTGAAAGATTTTCAAGAGCTGGGTCATAAAATTATTTTAATTATTGGTAATTTTACAGCTCAAATCGGAGATGCTTCTGATAAGGATTCTTTGCGCCGGCCCTTGACTGAAGACGAAATCAAAAAAAACTTAGAAACTTATTTAATCCAAATTGGTAAAATTTTAGACATAAATAAGGTCCAAGTTTGTTATAATGAACAATGGCTTTCAGTTCTGAAATTACGCACACTCTTGTCTTTATCAATGAACTTTACTGCTCAGCAAATGATTCAACGCCGCAATTTTAAGGAAAGATGGGAGGCGGGCAAACCCATTGGGTTGCATGAAATGTTTTATCCTATTTTGCAAGGGTATGACTCGGTTGCTGTTAATGCCGATATTGAAATTGGAGGATTTGACCAGCTTTTTAATTTAAAAATTGGACGAGAAGTGCAAAAATTTTTTGGAATGGAACCTCAAGATATTATGACTTTAAAAATGATTTATGGATTAGATGGACGAAAAATGTCTACGAGTTGGGGAAATGTTATTAATATCTCAGATGAACCAAATTTAATGTTTGACAAAATTATGTCCTTAAAAGACAACTTAATTATAAATTATTTTGAATGTTGTACTAGAGTGCCAATAGAGCAAGTTAAGAAATATGAAAAAGCGCTTAATGATAAAAAAGTTAACCCCAAAGAAATAAAGAAAATTTTAGCAAGAGCAATTGTAAGCCAATTTTATTCCGAAGAAATTGCTTTAAAAGCTGAAGCAGAATTTGAAAAAGTGGCTGAAAAAAAAGAGCTGCCATCTGAAATTCAAAAAATAATTATTAATGAAACAAAACTTAATATCTTAGATTTATTAATAAAATTACAATTAGTTAAATCTAAAAGCGAAGCCAGAAGGTTGGTAGAGCAGGGGGGCGTTAAGTTTATTTTTGGAAACCGAGCAGAAATAAAAACAGACTGGCAAGAAATAGTTAAAATTAAAAAAGGCATTGTTGTGCAGGCAGGCAAGAAAAATTTTAGAGAGATATCTTAAAATAAAAAATGAAGCAAAAATTCAAGATAATATTTTTTATAATTATTTTAATGTTAATTGGATTAACATTATTTTTATTTATTCCCCAAAAACAAAAAATTACGCCTCCGCCTTTAACTTTTGAAACAATCGAACAGCCGGGCTTTCAATTAGCAGCAGCCAACCCAGCTTTTAGTCCCAGGGATTCTCAAAGCGTTTTTGTTTTTCAAGATAAATTATGGCTTATTGGCGGGTTAAACGCCAATAACGCAATTTATAAAAAACAACCTTTGGATAAAATAGCTGATTGGTGCCGTTATGTTTTTCAGGGCAAAAAAATTAGCAATATAGATTTTTATGTAAATTACAACCAAGCTGATTATTTCAATGATATCTGGTCAAGCTCAGACGGGATTAATTGGACCAGAGAAGGAGAAGCGCCTTGGGAACCAAGCCGTTCAGTTTCTATTATTAAATTTAATAATAAATTATTGGCCTTAAATGGATTTAGTCCAAAAGAAGGAGCTAAAAACTCTATTTGGTCTTCTTTAGATGGAATTCATTGGGAAAAACAAAAAAATGGATTATGGGAACCGCGAGAAGGTCAGCAAGTTTTAGTTTTTAATGATAAGCTTTGGGTTTTTGGCGGAGTTAATTATAAAAAAAATAAAACCTTCAATGATATCTGGTCAAGCTCAGACGGGATTAATTGGACTAAAGAAGGAGAAGCTTTGTGGTCACCCCGATGGGACCACAGCATGGCAGTTTTTAATGGAAAAATATTTTTAACAGGCGGAATGGATTTGAAAGACAATGTTTTTAATGACGAATGGGTTTCTTCAGATGGTCTTCATTGGGAATTAATTACTTCAAATGCTGTTTGGCTGCCCCGGCAAGGGCATAGTCTTTTAACTGCTTCGGATAAACTTTGGTTAATTGGCCGTCTTCCTGATCCTCAAAACACAAACGACCAAAACGATGTTTGGACTTCAACTGATGGAAAAAATTGGGAAAAATTCAATGAAGCTGTCCCTTGGGAGGGAAGAGAGGATTTTGGCTCAGCAGTTTTTCAAAACAAAATTTGGATTTTAGCAGGAATGGATTCTCATTATCGCTGGCGCAATGATATTTGGTCTTTAGATTTACGTTAAAAAAATTTATTTTTGAAATTTTGAGCAGCGGCGCAGCAAATAGCCAAAGCCAAAGCATCGGCTGCGTCATCTGGCTTAGGGAGCTTCTCTAAGCTTAATAAATTTTTTATCATTTTTTGAACTTGTTGTTTAGAAGCGCGGCCATAACCAGTTACCGCAATTTTAGCCTGCAAGGGCGTAAATTCAAAAATAGGCAAATTTTTTTGAGCAGCGAGCAAAAGCGCAATTCCCTTGGCTTGACTTACTGCCATCACTGTTTTGGCGTTCTTAAAAAAATAAAGGCTTTCTACAGCCAAAATTGTTGGTTTATATTTTTTAATAATTTTAGTTAAATCATTATAAAGCATTTCCAGCCTATTTTCTAAAGGGACGTTGGCCGGAGTAGCAATAATGCCATAATAAAGACAATCTAATTGTTGGCGATTAGATTTTTTATATTCAATTAACCCAATTCCAGTTGTGGCTGTGCCGGGGTCAATGCCTAAAATTATCATAAAAATGAGAAACAGACGACTTTAAATATTCCAATAAATATTTTGGATATCGTCATTATCATCTAAAGCTTCGTAAAGTTTTTGATTTTTTTCGCGGGTATCTTCATCAACATTAATTGTTTCTTTTGCTACCCATTCTAAATTAGCAGATTCTATTTTTAAGTGATTTTCCTCAATAAATTTTTTTACTTTTTCCAATTCTTCAGGTTTAGTATAAATAACCAATCCCTCTTCTTCCCAGAAAAAGTTTTCTGCACCAGCTTCAATAATTAATAATTCCATATCATCTTTGCTTCGCTTAATATCGTTTTGGGCAATAGTGATAACTCCTCTTTTTTCAAACATCCATTTTATACCGCCTCCTTCCACCATTTTGCCATTATATTTATTTAAGATTGTTTTTATTTCCCCCAAACTTCTATTTTTATTGTCAGTAATTCCTTCAATAATTATTGCCACCCCATTAGGCCCGTATGCTTCTAATATAAATTCTTCTAAATTAAAACCTTCTAACTCTCCTGCGCCTTTTTTAATTGCTTTTTCAATGCTGTCGGCCGGCATATTAGAGTTGCGCGCTTTTTCAACCACGGAACGCAATTTAGGATTAAAAGCAATATCAGAACCGCCTTCGCGGGCTGCGATAGATATTTCTTTGCTTAATTTAGAAAAAATTTTACTTCGTTTAGCGTCTTCGGCGCCTTTCTTAAATTTAATTGTGCTCCAATGAGAATGTCCGCTCATAGTTTTATTTTTAATTTTTTATTAAGCTTACAATATACTAAAAGTATTAAAAGTTCAAGCAATTAATCATCTGGTTTTCGGCGAACAGTTTTTCCTTATTAAGTTTGTTTTATAGATTTTTTTAATAATACAATTAAAAGACCAGACAATAACGCAATAACTAAGCCAGTTAATAATGATTTAGTTGAAAAAGAAAAATTTTTTGATGACCCGGATTGACTATTTGAATTTAAACCCAAGCTTTCTGTATTTTTTCCATTCGCTGTTGCGATATTTTCCGCTACATTAACATTGCTATTATCATTATTTTTTTCAGATTGGTTGATGGGGTGCTTATCTGAGTTTTTATATTTTGGAGTTCCATTTTCAAAAGCGCTGGTTTGCCAATTTTCTTTTAGCGCGCTTGATGATTGAGAATTGATGCGTTCCATTGTTTGTTTGGTTTTATTGTCGCCAGCCGGCCAGCCTTTTGTCCAATCCATTTGGTCAATTATATTTTTTTGAGCATCCAATAAAATTAATTGATTGCCGGTATTGCGCAAGGCCTTATTAAAATATAAATCTGCGGGTTTAGTTTTATCCCGGGAAATTAAATAGAAACCGCGAGCAGGAATAGTCCCTTTTAGTTCTACTGCCGTATCGTCAATTTTTAAGACCCACCCCGAAAGAGAAATGTCAAAAGGTTGATTATTATACAATTCAATCCATTCATTAGATGTTTTGGTTTTGTCTCCCATCCAGCAAATTTCATTAAAAACAATAAGTGGGCCTTCCGCATAAGTTAAAATAGGGGTAAACAAAAATAAAATTAAAATAAAGATTTTGGACGATTGGGACATTTAATATTTAAGTGTTTATAAGCCAATGGTGTAGCGACTCGACCTTGGGGAGTTCTTTTTATGAGCCCCAATTGAGTTAAATAAGGTTCGTAAATTTCTAAAATTGTATTTTTTTCTTCCGAAGAAGCAGCGGCAAGAGCTTGCAATCCCACTGGGCCGCCATTAAATCGGGTAATAATTATTTCTAATATCTTTTTGTCGCTTGGCTCTAATCCTAAATTGTCAATTTCTAAAAAATTTAAAGCTTTTTCTGCTACTTCTTTAGTAATTATTGCTGATTTTTCAATTTGTGCAAAATCCCGTACCCTTTTTAAGAGCTTATTAGCAGTTCGGGGAGTAAATCGGGACCGTTCTGCAATTATTTTAATGGCTGCTGGCTCAATTGGCGCGTTTAATATTTGCGCCGACCTTTCTATAATTTTTTCAATTTCTTCAAGTTCATAAAAATTTAATTGTAGAATAGCGCCAAAGCGGCTGCGCAGAGGCGCGGAAATTAAATCTAATCGAGTTGTGGCGCCAATTAAAGTAAAAGGAGGAATAGTGATATTAATAGTTTTAGCCATTGGACCCCTTCCCAGCATTAAAGAAAGCTGAAAGTCCTCCATAGCTGAATATAAATATTCTTCTACAAATCTATTTAAGCGATGGCATTCATCAATAAAAAGAAAATCTCCCGGATTAAGATTAGTTAAAAGAGCGACCAAATCTCCGGATTTTTCAATGATTGGTCCCGAGGTGACTTTAAGATTCGCGCCAAATTCTTGGGCGACAATGTGAGCCAAAGTAGTTTTGCCTAAACCAGCTGGACCGTAAAACAACAAATGGTCAGGCGATTCACTTCTTTGTTTAGCGGCTTCAATTATAACTTTAAGATTGTTTTTTATCCTTTCTTGGCCAACATAACTATCCCATTTTTTAGGTCTTAATGTTAAATCTAAGGCATCTTCTTGGCTATTGGAATTGGGGATATTGCTCTTGACAAACATTTTGAAGTGTGTTATTTTTAGAATACAATAATTATTGAACTGGGGGGAGGGATTTATTTTAGAATATGGATAATTTGGCTTTCAGCGAGATTATTCCTCGGATAAATCCTAACGCTTTCAGCCCGAATGCTAAAGTTGACCCCCAGTTCAGTAATTATTGTTTGAATAATGTTTGACTAATCACCCGGTTTATTTTTCTTTTTTATATTTGACATATAAGAAAGTAAAAAAATAAGCCGGGTTTTTATTGTTAACCAGTCACTTTAATTACTTCCTCTAAAGTAGTTATTCTTTGTAAAATTTTAATTAGTCCATCTTGTTTCATAGTAACCAATCCTTTTTTAATAGCTAAGTCTTTTATAGCAAAAGAAGGAGGAGAAGTTAAAATAAATTCTTCCATTTCGTCATCAATCAAAAAAGCCTCAAAAATTCCAATTCTGCCTTTGTAGCCAGTAAAATTGCAAAATTCACAACCCTTGGGGATGCCGATTTGAGTTTCAGGAGTAAGACCTGGCGCATCAATGTTTTTGGGTAAATTAGATAGTTCAGCTTGGATAAGATTATACATTTCTAAAGGAATTGTTTTTGTGGTCATACATTTTGGGCAAAGTTTTCTTACTAACCGTTGGGCAATTACCATATTAATAGCTGGCGCGATGTTGGCCGGCTGTTCTCCTAAGGCCTGTAAGCGGGGAATAGCGCCCGTAGAATCATTAGTGTGTAAAGTGGATAATACTAAATGTCCGGTTAGGGCGGCCTGCAAAGCAATTGAAGCGGTTTCCAAATCTCTAATTTCTCCAACCAAAATAGCATCTGGGTCTTGCCTTACAATTGATCTTAATCCTGAAGCAAAATCATAACCTTTAGTTGGGTCAACTTGGGTTTGGGTAATGCCTTCTAAGCGATATTCAATCGGATCTTCAATAGTAATAATTTTTATTTCTGGATTGCGAATTTTTTTAAGAAAAGCATAAAGCGTGGTTGTTTTACCAGAACCAGTGGGCCCGGTTACTAAAATCATTCCATTAGGTTTTTGAGCTTGTTCATTAAAAATTTCATAAAGGTCTTTTCTTAATCCTAAATCCTCTAAACTAATTAGGCTTTTTGGATTTAAGATTCTCATTACTATGCTTTCTCCATATTCAGAAGGAAGAGTAGAAACCCTAATTTCAATTTCTTGCTCATCATTTTCATCGCTTGGCATAATCACTGTGAATCGGCCGTCTTGCGGTTTTTTTTCAACATTTAATTTTAATCCAGCCAAAAGCTTAATTCTTCCCAAAAAAGCCTTGTGCTGAGATTTTCCAAAATTACAAACCTGTTGAAGCAGACCATCTACTCTTATTCTTAATAAACTGCCTATTTCTGTGGCTTCTAAATGTAAATCAGACGAACCTAAAAGAATAGAGCCAGCCATTACAGTTTTAGTAAGCAAAGTTGTATCGCCACCCATTGCGCTTTCAATCGCGACCTTAAAATTAGGGATATTTTTATAATCCCGGATACGATTCTTTAAAAATTCTTCTTCTATTTTTATTTTGTCAGTAATTTGTTCCATCTTTATATTATTATAAATTAAAAATTGAATTTAAGGAAGAAGCGCTTTAATTTTTTCTTTAGCTTGATTTATATCGCTATTTCTAATTACAAAAAGACCGCCTGTATCTTTATATTGTCCCGGAAAATTATTTTGAATTATTGAAACAAGCGAGGCGTCATTACTCCAAAAGACGCCATTGGTTTCTTTAGAAGAATTCCAAAGCAGAATAAAAGCAGGAAACAAGAAAAAATTTTTAGCTTTTTCTATTGTATACAATAAATCTTTTGGGTGATTGCTCGTAGCTAAGAAAAATTTTTCTTCAACAGAAGATAATCCAATTTTTGTTTTTTCAAACAATTCTTGGTCAAGATTAAGCAGAGCATGCTCTAAAATTTTTAATTGGGATTCTTTTTGGGGCTCATTTTCGTTGATCAGCAAATCAAACCGCCCATTGTTTTTTAACAACCAAAGGAATGTCTCTAAGATAGAATTAGACGGGGAACCATCTTCACAATTAAAGAGCCCATAAATCAAAGCATCTGCGGTTTTTTTATTCATAAATTCATTTCCTAATTTATAAATAAGCTGGGCTATAATTTCCGATAAACTGCGGTTAGGCAAGATAAAATTAATGTCTCCATAATTTTGATTATTGGCATCATTGCTTATATTTAAAATATCACATTGAGAAAGGCAATCTATTTGTTCGGTTAGTTTATTTTCTATTATTTCATATTTATTAATGTCTAAGCTAATTAATAAATCAAAAGGAGCAGATTCATTCGTTAATTGATCTTCTTTGACTTTAGAAATTTGACAAGAAAAACTATTTGGACGGATAGGATTATTTTTTGGGGTAAGATAAATTTTTGTTTGGCCGCTATTTTTCTCATAGAAAATTTCAGAGGCATCATCTTCAAAAATAAGCACTAATTTTTCTTTAGTCATTTTTTTGATCAAGACATTCAAAACAGGAAGGGGGGTTGGGTTAGCTAACAATACATTTTTATTAAATTTTTTTAACGCAAAAAACATTGCCAAAGATGCGCCGATAACATCAGGAGGGGGATTGTCTTCTAAAAATAAAGCTATATTTTTGCTGTTTTTTAGAATATTTTTTATTTTTTCTATATTAGAATTAATCTCCATATTTTTCTTCAACCTACTTTATTTTAAGGCAAAAGTCAATTTTATAAGAGCGTATATTTTTAAGAATAACAAGGCATATTTTTAAGAATGACAAGGCATATTTTTAAGAATGGCAAGACAATTGAGATCATCTTTAGGGTTTTGATGTCTAGGGGCAGGTCCTGTTTCTAAGGGGTCAGGTCCCGAGGGTATCTGGGGCCCTGACCCCTCCCCATTTTTTTCAGACCTTCCCAAAATGTTTAGGGGTCTGACCCCCAAACATGGGATTTTAGATGTTAGATGATTTAAGCCGTGGCATTTATTTTTTTACTAATTTTTTGTATAATAAAAACTAATCAAAATAAATAAAATTAAAGTTAATAATTTAGATTAAAATAACGAGAGTTAAAGGCAGCGCAAATTATGAAACAAATTAGTCTATCGCCTGAACAGACAAAATGTTTTGGTGAAAAGTTAGCCAAAGAGGCAAAACCTAATTCTAAGGCGCGAGTTTATTGTTTGAGAGGAGAGCTAGGGGCTGGAAAAACCTGTTTTTTGCAAGGCTTTGGAAAGGGATTGAATATTAAAGAAAAAATTCAGAGCCCCACCTTTATAATTATGTCGCGTTTTCCTTTAAGAAATCAAAAATTTAATAATTTTTACCATTTAGATTGCTATCGGATAGAAGAGCCAGAAGAAATTCTTAAACTTGATTTTGAAGAAATAATTAATAATCCTCAGAATATTGTAGCTATTGAATGGCCTGAAAAAATTGAACAATTTTTACCGAAAGAAAGAACCGACATTGTCTTGAAAATTTTAGACGAGAATAAGCGAGAAATAAATATAAAAAATTATAAGAAATAATTATGGAATTAAAAGACAAACCAGAAAATTTTTTAATTTTAGATTCTAATTCTATTTTGCATCGGGCTTTTCATGCCTTGCCTCCTTTAACCAATAAAGACGGGCAAGTCATTAATGCAGTTTATGGTTTTTTATTAATGCTTTTTAAGGTAATTAAGGATTTTCAGCCGCGCTATATAGCGGCTTGTTTTGATAGGCCTGAACCAACTTTTAGAAAACAAGCCTTTACTGAATATAAGGCTAAGAGAATTAAAGCCCCCGATGAATTTTATGCGCAAATTCCCATTACTAAAGAAATTTTAGGCCTATTTAATATTCCGGTATTTGAAAAAAGCGGATATGAGGGAGATGATATCATTGGCACATTAGTTGAATTTTCAGAAAACAATCATTCATCACAAATTAAAAATATTATTATTTCTGGCGACTTGGATAATTTACAATTAGTTAGCGCCAATACAGTTGTTTATTTTTTAGTTAAAGGCGTAAAAGAAGGACAACTTTATGACGAAAGTGAAATTAAAAAAAGATTTTCAGGTATTTCGCCGAGCCAAATAGTTATACTTAAGTCCCTAAAAGGAGATGCTTCAGACAATATTCCCGGAGTCAAAGGCATTGGAGAAAAAACAGCTTTAGAATTAATTAAGGAATATGGTGATTTAGGCCATATTTATGAAGAGGCAGAGAAGGAAAATTCAAAGATAAAGCAAACAATAAAAGAAAAATTATTGACTCAAAAACAAGAAGCTTATTTAAGTTATGCTTTGTCGCAAATAAAAAAAGACGCAGAGCTTCCAATAAAATTAGAAGATTGCTTTTGGCAAGGTTTTAATAAAGAAAAAGCGCGCGAGTATTTACTTAAAATGGGTTTTATAAGTTTAAGCAAAAAATTACCCGGAGATGAAGATATTAAACCCCTTACATTTAACAATAAAATTAATAAAAAGAACAAACTCAAGAAAAGCAAAAAACAAATAGAACAAATAAAAGAATTAGAGACAAAAATTGGTCAAAATCTTAAATTGTGGTAAATTAAAGTAAAGATATTTATGGAAAACGATAAACAAAAAACAATTTTTGAAACAAAACCCTTAATCGGGGCAGACGAGACAATTAAAGAAGCAAAATGGAAAGACGAAGAGTTTAGAAAAATTCGGTTAGCTTTTATGAATATATTAGAAGACACGGAAGCAGCGCGACAGGAGGCGATTCGTGAAAAAGCTCAAACCCTAGCAATTATTAATAATATCCCTAATGGGATTATAGTTTTAGACAAGGATAATAAAATTGAATTAGTCAATCCATTAGCTGAATCTTTTTTAAAAAGCAAAAAAGATGAGCTTATGGGAAAAAATATTTTTAAGATATCTTCACCAGATTTAGATTTAATTCCTTTTTATAAAGTTATTAAAAACGGAAAAAAAGATAAAATTAAATATGGATTGCGACGGGAAATTGTAATGGGGGGTAATAAATTTTTAGAAGTAAGCGCAGTGCCCTTGGAGATAAGCGAACAAGACAAGAAAACCTTAATAATTATTTACGATGTTTCGCGAGACAAACTAATAGAATCTATGAAGACTGAATTTGTTTCTATTGCGGCTCACCAGTTGCGGACGCCATTATCAGCCATTAAATGGACTATTAGTATGCTTTTGAATGGAGATGTTGGCAAATTAACTCCTGAGCAGCAAGAATTATTAGAAAAAACTTATGAAAGCAACGAAAGAATGATTTCTTTAATTAATGATTTATTAAATGTGACAAGAATTGAAGAAGGGCGATTTTTATATAAGCCTGCTCCGACCCATTTAGAATTATTAACCGAAACAGCTATTCAAAATGCTGAAGATTTATTAAAAATTAAAAAAATTAAATTAGATTATAAAAAACCAAAACGCGTTCTTCCTCAAATATTGGCCGATCAAGAAAAAGTTGGATTAGTTATTCAGAATCTTTTAGAAAATGCCATTAAATATACTCCAGAAGAAGGGACAATTCAAATTAGTTTAGGTCAAGAGAAAAACAATATTCTTTTTAAAATCAAAGACAGTGGAGTAGGAATTCCTCAAGACCAACAAAATCGTATTTTTACTAAATTTTTCAGAGGGAGCAATGTAATGCGGCTAGAAACAGATGGTTCTGGCTTGGGGCTTTACACAGCTAAAAATATTATTGATGCTCATAAAGGAAAAATTTGGTTTGAATCTCAAGAAGGACAGGGGACTACTTTTTATTTTACTTTGCCGATTATGCCAAAAGATAAAAATAAAACGGCTTAAATTAGACAAAAAATATCAATGAACAAATGGGGACAAACAGGGTGATAAAAAATTTGACCAAAACATAATAAAATTATAAAATAAAAGCAGGTTCAATTATGAAAATTTTAATTGTGGAAGACGATGAGTTATTGCGTGAAATGTTAGCGCGCAAACTTATTGAAAAAAGTTATATAATAGAAACAGCTGAAGATGGAGAAATCGGCCTTTCCGCGATGCGAGTTTTTAAGCCGGATTTAGTTTTATTAGATTTGATTATGCCTAAAAAAAGCGGATTTCAAGTTCTTGAAGAAATGCAGACCGATGAATTATTAAGAAAAATTCCGGTTATAATTATTAGCAATTCTGGCCAGCCAGTGGAATTAGAAAAAGCTAAACAATTAGGAGTTTTAGATTGGATTATTAAAACTGAGTTTAATCCAAGCGAAGTGGTTGAAAAAGTAATGACATTAGAAAAACAATTATTCCTAAAATAATTTTTTAAAAATTAAAATGCCAAAAAAAATATTAATAATTGAAGATGACAAATTTTTAAGGGAATTGATGGTTCGTAAGCTTTCTGTTCTAAAATATGAAGTTATCTCAGCCGTAGATGGGGAAGAGGGTTTAGAAAAAATTAAGACAGAATTGCCAGATGTTGTGCTTTTAGATTTAATTTTGCCCGGTATTAATGGTTACGAAGTTTTAGAAATGGCAAAGAAAGATCCTGCAACTGCCAATATCCCGATTGTTATTCTTTCTAATTTGGGGCAAAGCGAAGATATTGAAAAAGGATTAAAATTAGGAGCGCAAGATTTTTTAGTTAAAGCTCATTTAACCCCTCAAGAAGTGGTTAATAAATTACAAGCCATATTATTAAAGAAATAAAATGCCGGAACTGCCGGAAGTAGAAACAATTGCTCTTGATTTAAAGAAAAAAGTCCTGCAAAGGACTTTTATTGACCTTTGGATTCAAGATCCTTCAATTATTCATCATCCTTCTAATACTCGTGACTTTAAAAAACAAATACTTGGAAAAACAATATTAGATGTTCAAAGACGCGCTAAAAATATTTTATTTTTTTTAAATAAAGATTGCGTTCTTTTAATACATTTAAAAATGACTGGCCACCTGCTAGTCGGAAAATGGGAGTTTAAAAATAATCAATGGGTTCCTTTACAAAAAGGAGCTCTGCAAGACGACCCAATTAATAAATTTTTAAGAATTATTTTTACTTTAGACAACCAAGAACAATTAGCCCTCTCAGATTTGAGAAGATTTGCCAAATTAGAGCTTTGGAAGAAAGATGTGCTTTTTTCATCAAAAAAATTTAGAACTTTAGGTCCAGAGCCATTAGATCCCAACTTTACTTTTAATAAATTTTGCCAACTTTTTCAAAAAAAACGAGGCTGTCTTAAATTAGTTTTAATGGACCAAAATTTTATAGCTGGGATTGGCAATATCTATGCAAGCGAAATATTATTTGAGGCAAGGCTTCATCCTGAAACTCGAGTTGAGCATTTAACCTTAGAAGATCTGAAAAGATTATATGGGGCCATTCGGAATGTTTTAGTTAAAGGAATAGCCGCTCGAGGAGCCAGCATCTCTGATTATCGGGATATCCAGGGCAATAAAGGCAATTACCAAAAAATTATTCAAGTTTATGGCCGCGAAGGAGAGTGTTGTCCTGTTTGCGGCGCTAAAATTAAACGAATTACTTTAGGTGGGCGAGGGACTTTTTATTGTCCAGTTTGCCAAATCAAAAAATGATTATTTTAATTTATGGACCAGATTCATATAGGGGAAGGGAGCGCTTAAACGAGCTTATTTTAGAGTATCAAAAAAAATATCCAAGCGGGATTAACTTAAATCGGTTTGAGGCAAAAGATATTAATTGGGAAGTTTTAGAAAATGAAATGTTTGGATTATCTATGTTTAATGAAAAGAAACTTATTATTTTGGATAATTTTTTTGAGAACATTAAGCTAAAAGAAGTATTTTCAAAAAACACAATCAAATTTATAAAAAGTGACAATGTCTTAATTTTATATGAAGGACGGGAGATAAATCCAAAAGATAAATTTCTAAATTTTTTGAAAGACCAAGGCGCAAAATTAGAATTATTTGAAAATTTAAGTGGCGTTAAATTAAAGAATTGGATTAATAAGGAAGCTGAAAAAAATAAAGTTAGATTTACTCTCGGAGCTGTTAATGAATTAGTTAATTATATTGGCAATGATTTATGGAGATTAGAGAATGAAATTAAAAGGCTTGCTCATTTTGTTTTAGCAGAAAGCAGGACTGAAATATCCGAATCAGATTTACAAACTTTAATTATTCCAGATTTGGAATTAAATATCTTTGAAGCAATTGATGCCTTAACTCAAAAAAATAAATCTAAAGCCATTCGTTTACTAAAAGAGCATTTAATGGGCGGGGCAGAGGTGCCGTATTTATTTTCTATGATAGCTTGGCAAATAAAAAATATCATTATTGCCAAAACCGCAAATGGTAATTTTCAAAACACAGGGATTAGTCCTTATGTTTTAAGAAAATCAATTTATCAAGCTAATAATTTTTCTTTAGACGACTTAAAAAATTTTTATCAGAAGATTATTGATTTAGACGCTGATATTAAAGTGGGAAAGATTTTACCAGAAACAGCCCTAGATTTGCTTATTTTAGAAATATAAACAAAAACAAAACAAAAACTGCTGAGAAGCAGTTTTTATTTTGTAAGAGCGGATAATTTTTTGCCAATTAATGATTTTTTTCGGCTGGCAGTATTTTTTTTGATGACCCCAGTTTTACAGGCCTTATCAATAGCTTTATAAAGATTAGGAACCAATTTAGATAATTCTTCTGTTTTTTTATCTTGCGCCAAAATTAAAGCTTGCTTCATAAGCTTTTTCATCTCCATTTTTTTGGCATCATTTTGGGCTTTTTTCTTTGGATTTTGACGAAGTTGTTTTTTAGCTGATTTTGTAATAGGCATATAATAATTATATATAATACTTTTTGAAAATAAGCAAGAGTGTGCGCTGGTAATGTGCGCACACATATGGCGGTTTTTCAAAAAAATACGGAAATATGTTAAGATATGTTTAGTATGTTTAGGGGTATGTTTAGGGGTCAGACCCCCAAACATCACCCCTGCCCTATACCATGTTTAGGGGTCTGACCCTGTTTTTGAGGGGTCAGGTCCCGTCGGTACCTGGGGCCCTGACCCCTCCCCATTTTTTCAATAGATGTTTACGGGGTTCGGTATTTTAAGGTTGTGATGTTTACGGGGTCAGACCCCCTCGGTATTTTTTCGGTATTTCAATGTTGTGATATTTTTTAATGGGTTCGTATTTCAAGGTGTGATGTTTATGGGGTCAGACCCCAAGGGCATTGGGGGGTCTGACCCCTAAACATCACTCAGGTATAAAGAGGCATAAAGACCCAAACATTATTTTTGCCTTTTTCAAAATGTTTAGGGGTCTGACCCTAAACATGTTTCTTAAGATTTTAATTATTCTTATAGAGACCTTTCTTAAGAAGATTATGACAGAATTTAGTCAGGTATGAAATTTCTAAATTGCTCAACTATGAAATTATCATATTGCTGCGACGCTTTTGGCTATAAAATTGGCAATTTTTCTGTTTTTATATATAATAAAAACAATGCTTAGTTATTTAGCTGGAAAAATTATACACAAGGACGACAAAAAAATTATTTTAGAACGAGGCGGGTTTGGTTTTGAAGTTTTTTTAGCTAATCTTAATTTAGACCAAATTAACTTAGGCGATGAGGTCCATCTTTATACTTATTTATTGGTGGGCGAGAAGACTATGGAATTGTATGGTTGTTTAACTGAGGCAGAAATGGAGTTATTTAAAACCCTAAAAGCCGTGTCGGGCGTGGGAGCTAAAACAGCTTTGCAATTAGCGAGCTTAGGTTCAATTGAAAAATTAAAACAAGCTTTAGAAAGCGGAGAAATGCCCCCAGAGGTAAAAGGAGTAGGTGCAAAAAAATTACAAAAAATATTATTAGAACTTACCGGTAAAATAGAAGAAATTAAGAAAAACAAAACCTCATTAGACGATGAAGCCATTAAGGCCTTAAGCGAGCTTGGCTTTAATCGTTCGGAGATTATCCAAGCGCTTCAAAATGTTTCGCCAGATATTAAAAATTTAGAAGACCGCTTAAGAGAAGCATTAAAATATTTAGCTAAATGACGATCAAAAACTACATTCGTAAATTATTTTCTAAAAGATTTATTAACTTTTATCATTTAGGTTGGGCTTTTTGTTCAGCTTTGTGGTATGGTTTTCCATCTAAAAAAATAAAAGTAATTGGCGTTACTGGCACAAACGGCAAATCAACCACCATAAATATTGCTTGTAAAATTTTTGAAAAAGCTGGATATAAAACAGCCGCTCTCACTTCTATCGCTTTTAAGATTAGAGAAGAGGAAAGAGAAAACAAGTTAAAAATGACTATGCCGGGAAGGCATATTTTAAATAAATTTTTAAGCGAAGCGGTAAAAGCCAAATGCGACTTTGCTTTTATTGAGACTACCTCTGAAGGAGTGGCGCAAAATCGGCATAAGTTTATTAATTTTCAAACTGCGGTTATTACTAATTTGAATCCAGAGCATATTGAAGCGCACGGAAGTTTTGAAAATTATAAACAAGCGAAAGGAAAATTTTTTGCAGCTGTTCCTGGAACTCACATTATTAATATTGATGATAAATACGCTGATTATTTTTTAAGTTTTAGCGCTAAAAGAATAATTACTTATGCCATAGAAAACAAAACCGCTGATATTGTGGCTAAAAATGCTTTTTCAGATTACAATGGTTCGTATTTTGAAGTTGATAATAATCCTTTTAATTTAAAAATTTTATGCAGTTTTAATATTTATAACGCTTTAGCGGCAATTGCCATAGCTCAATCTGAAAAAATTGATTTATCAGTTTGCAGCGAGGCGATTAGTGAGGTCGAACAAGTGCCGGGCAGAATGGAAAAAGTTATAGATTCACCTTTTCAGGTTTTTGTTGATTATGCATTTGTGCCCGAAGCTTTAGAAAAAGTTTATCAATTTGTTAAACCAGAGAAGGGGAGACTTATTTGTGTATTAGGTTCTTGCGGAGGAGGAAGAGATAAATGGAAAAGGCCTATTTTAGGTGGAATAGCTTCTCAATATGGAGATATTGTTATTGTAACCAACGAAGACCCTTACGATGAAAACCCAAAAGAAATTATTGAAGCTGTAAGCGCGGGAGTAAAAGATAAAAATAAACTTATTAAAATTTTTGACCGGAGAGAAGCTATTCATAAAGCTTTGAGCTTAGCGGGGAAAGGGGATACTGTAGTAATTACTGGTAAAGGTTGCGAACCATGGATTTGTTGGGAAAACGGCAGAAAAGAGGCATGGGATGACCGTCAAGTTGTTAAAGAAGAACTTGCAAAGATTTGTAAATAAATATTATAATATTAAATACTATTGTTTTTAATTACGGTATTTTAAGAATAGCAATTATTTAATATGTTAAAACTCAAAAACAAACAATCTTTAGAAAATCAAAATTCAAAAAGAAGTTAGCAAAGAACTCCCAAGGGAGCTCTTTTGTTTAGTATTAATAAATAATAATAAATTAATATATCAAAACAATATGGCCAAAGCAGAATATTATGTTCCCGATGACCGTCCTTGGTTTAA
>ERZ795051.2748-NODE-2748-length-19065-cov-10.376802_pt1 | contig 19065 bp, 17 predicted proteins | sample MGYA00375135_ERZ795051 | MGnify/ENA primary metagenome ERZ795051 (study PRJEB30180, sample SAMN05720222) | activated sludge metagenome | isolation source: Anaerobic digester | place: Japan | collected 2015-05-26 ... | reverse complement strand
TCTCGGCCGCGGCGGCCTTTTTGTACGACTCGCTGCGATAGTCGGTCTCGTAGAAACCGGAGCCTTTGAATATCACGCCGCCGCCGGTGCCGATCAGGCGCTTCAACTTCTTCTTGCCGCACGCCGGGCAGACTTCCAGGCACGGTGACTTAATGGACTGGAAGTGCTCGAACTCGTGACTACAGGCTTCACACAGATACTCGTATGTAGGCATATACTCCTCGCGACCTCTATATTGGATCGCCGCTGGGAATTCACGAGCAGGGTCGCGCCGAATACGAAGGCGCCTCACTCGGTTTCCGCTTCTAATTGCAGCTATTTGGCCTCCGCCTCCTCAGAGTTTGCCGCGGCCGGGCCGGGGCCGGCCGAGACGACAACACGCGCCGGCCGCAGCACGCGATCGTGCATTGTGTACCCGGTGGCGATTTCCTGCATCACGACGCCGGCCGGATACTCCTGGCTCGGCTGTTGCAGGATGGCCTCGTGCAGATGCGGATCGAATGGCCGCCCGAGCGCTTCGATGGGAGCGATGCCCCGGGAACGGAGCACCTTGAAAAAGTGCTCCAGCACGAGGCGGATGCCTTCGCCGATAATGGCGACATCCTCACCCCTCTGGGCCGCTTCGCGCGTACGGCCCAGGTCGTCGAGCACGAGCAGCAACTCGCGTGCGAAATCGGCCTCAGCGTACTTCAGGGCTTCGGCCATGTCGCGCTGCGCCCGGTGCTGGATGTTGCGCGTTTCGGCGACGAGCCGCAGGTTCTGGTCCTTGAGGCTCGCGATTTCCTCTTCAAGCGCCCGCAGGCGTTCGGGATCGCAAGCGGCCGCCTGGCCGGTCGCGGGGGCAGGGGCTTCGCCGACCGCTGGGCCGTCGGCCGCCCGTTCGGCGTTTGTCTTTTTGGAATCCATGTCAGCCATTGCCAGATACCTGTCTTGTTGCTCAGGCGCCCATGGTCAGGCGCCCCGCGCCGCCTGTCTGCGATTCTAGGCGGCGCCGCTTCCTGAGGAGCGCTCTTCCTGGTCAGTCGCGCCCTCGCCGGTGAAATACTCCTTTACGCGATCGAAAAAGCCTTTGGATTCGGGCAGAACCTGCTTGTCCTCGGTGGCGGCAAACTTCCGCAGCAGTTCTTCCTGCTCGCGGTTAAGCTTACGCGGGATTTCGATCGTGACCTGGACCATTTCATCGCCCAGGCGCCCGGTCTGCAGGTTCGGCAGGCCCTTGCCCGGCAGCCGGAAGACCGTCCCGTGCTGAGTGCCGGGCGGCACGCGAAGCGGGGCGGTGCCGGTTAACGTCGGAACGTCCACCTGACCACCCAAAGCGGCCTGGGTGAAGCTGATCGGCAGCACACACACCAGGTGATCGCCGTCGCGCTGGAAGAACTGCGAACGCCGGATCTGAACGACGCAGCGCAAGTCGCCGCGCGAGCCGCCGCTGGGGCCGGGCTCGCCCTCGCCGCGGATGCGGATGGTCTGCCCGTCGTGAATTCCCGGCGGGATCTTCACGTTCAGCACGCGTTCTTTCATCACGCGGCCGGTGCCTTCGCAATCGCGGCAGGGCTTTTCGACGGTGTCACCGCGGCCCTGGCACGTGGGGCACTCAGTGACGGTGCGCGTCACGAAGAACCCCATGGAAGTTTGCCGTTCGACCTGGCCGTAGCCCCCGCACGTGCGGCACGTGCGGCGCTTGGAGCCGGGCTCGGCGCCGTTGCCGCCGCAACGGTCGCAGTAATCGGCGCGCTCAAAACGCAGCGTTTTCTCTACGCCGGTGGCGACGTCGCGCAGGTCGATCTCGACCAGGGCCTGGATGTCCACGCCGCGCCCCCCGCGTGTGCGCGCCCGCCCGCCGCCGAAAGCCTCCCCGAACAGATCGCTGAAGACGCTGAAGATGTCGTCGATGCCCATCCCGGAGAAGTCGTGCATGCTGGCGCCTTGCAAGCCCGCATGACCGTAACGATCGTAGCGGGCCCGCTTCTCCGGATCGGACAGGACCTCGTAGGCTTCAGCGGCTTCCTTGAAAAGTCCCTCGGCGTCGGGCGACTTGTTGCGATCCGGGTGATATTTCAAGGCTGCTTGGCGGTAGGCGCGCTTGATTTCCTCGGGCGCGGCGGTCCGCGCCACCCCCAGCACTTCGTAGTAGTCGCGTTTGTTAGCCACGGATCCGTTCATAGTCGCCCGCCGCTTTTGGGGCAAATCCCGTGCCGCTTTTTTTTGATCGGCAGGACCGCCCGTGGGCTGACCGGTGAAAAGCCGGCCTACCCGCTAAGCGGCTGAGAACCGGTCCCTCAAGCAAGACAGGGGCGGCTCGCGCGGGGCGACCGTCCCTGTCCTGGTAGAGGACTTCGGGCGGGGCAAAGCCGAGCTGTGCCCTACCTCGACGAAGGCGGACTAGCGCATCGCGCCCTCAATGTTCTCGTGCTTCTCTTCCTTGTATTCGGTGCACAGTACGTCGGTGGTCAGCATCAGGCCGGCGACGCTGGCCGCGTTTTGCAAAGCGACGCGGGCCACCTTCGCGGGATCGATAATGCCGGCCTCGAACATGTCGACGTATTCGCCGCGGGCCGCGTCGTAACCGATGTTGTTGCCGCGCGACAGGATTTCGTCCACTACCACGCCGCCGTCGACGCCGGCGTTCTCAGCGATCTGCCGGGCCGGTTCTTCCAAGGCCCGCGCGATGATGCGGTAGCCGATGGCCTCATCGCCTTCGACCTTCTTGGCCGCAGCCTGTACCGGCTTGATGGCGTGCAACAGGGCCACGCCGCCACCGGCCACGATGCCTTCCTCGGCCGCCGCCTTAGTGGCGTGAAAAGCGTCGTCGACCAGGTCCTTGCGTTCCTTGACGTTGATCTCAGTTGCGCCGCCGACCTTCACGACCGCCACGCCGCCGGTCATCTTGGCCAGCCGCTCCTGGAGCTTCTCGCGGTCATAGTCGCTGGTGGTCTTCTCGATTTGCGAGCGGATCTGGGCGATGCGCGCCTCAATGTCCTTCTTCTTGCCGGCGCCTTCGATGATCGTCGTCTCGTCCTTGGTGACCACGACCTTCTTGGCGCGGCCCATCATGTTCAGGTCGACGTTCTCGAGCTTGATGCCCTGGTCTTCGCTGATGAAGATTCCGCCGGTCAGGACCGCGATGTCGCCCAGCATGGCTTTGCGGCGATCGCCGAAGCCGGGAGCCTTGACGGCACAGGTGTGCAGCACGCCGCGGAGCTTGTTGACCACCAGGGCCGCCAGGGCTTCGCCCTCGAGGTCCTCGGAGATGATGAGCAGCGGCTTGCCGACATTCGCGATCTTCTCCAGCACCGGAATCAGGTCGCGCAGCGAGGAGATTTTCTTCTCATAAATGAGAATGTACGGGTCTTCGAGCACCGTCTCGAGAGTCGTCGGGTTCGTGATGAAGTAGGGCGAGACGTAGCCCTTGTCGAACTGCATGCCTTCGACGTGCTCCCAGGTGGTCTCGAGGCTCTTGCCTTCCTCGATCTCGATGACGCCGTCCTTGCCGACCTTTTCGAAGGCCTCGGACAACATCTTGCCGACCTCTTGGTCGCCGTTGGCGCTGATGGTGGCCACCTTGGCGATGTCGTCCTTGCCGCGAACTTTGACGGACTGGTCCTTGATGCTCTTGACCGCGACTTCGACGGCCGCGTCGATGCCGCGCTTCACCGCCGTCGGGTTGGCGCCGGCGGTGATGTTCTTCAGCCCGGCGCTGAAGATGGCTTCGGCCAGGACGGTGGCCGTAGTCGTGCCGTCGCCGGCCACGTCGGACGTCTTGCTGGCCACTTCATTGACCAGCTTGGCGCCCATGTTTTCGAACGGGTCGGGCAGCTCGATTTCCTTGCTGACGGTGACGCCGTCCTTGGTGATGCGCGGCGAGCCCCAGGATTTCTGGAGCAGCACGTTACGGCCGACCGGGCCGAGCGTGGAGGCGACCGCGCGAGAAAGCTTGCGCAGGCCGTTGAGCATCTGCCGCCGGGCGTGTTCAGAGTACATTAGTTGCTTAGCTGGCATTTGTGACTGTCCTTTGTTAACTTTCGCTGGGTACAGACCGCTCGTCAGGAGTCAAGGTCAGAATAGCCGTAATCCTGAGCTGGTCTTCTCGTGATAATTCACCACGAATGGCAGTCCAGAGTCTGCGCTGCCGCTCGACCTGGTCCACTTGGTCGAAACCGTTCCAGATGAGGAAGCCGCCGACCTTCTCGGGGGCTGCCACTTCGAGCTCGACCGTGGCGCCCGGAAAGACCCTTTCGAGCAATTGGCGCAGGCGCTTGATCAATTCTTCCATGTTTGTGCTCCGAAGCTGACGACCTGCAAGGCCGCATTTACGATTCGCCGGCTGCTGTTCCGGAGCAAGTCTCCCTTGCCGCTGAAGAGCCGCCTTTGCACGAGGAACTTCCGCAGGGCAGATTCCGACCGGTAACGGTGGCCATTGTCCCACCGCGCTACGACCTCGCCAAATGCCGCCAATAAATCAGGCAGGTGCTTCTCCGAGACACGGTCGAAGAAGCGGCCGCCTTTGGCAAGTTGGTACAGGTCATGCCGTTCATCGAGAACAGGATCGAGACGGCTCTTAAACGCGCGGAGTACACACTCCACCGCAAGGCCGGCAATGTAATGGGCGAGCGCGAAGCGCTCCGCCTCATGCAGCTCGACAGCGGCCGTAACGTGCTCCTGCGCCGCCACGGCATACGTTTCTGCCCGGAACTCGCGCAAAGCCTCTGCCATACGTGGCTCTCACACAGTTCCGCCCCGCCACCTACTCTTGTATAGCCAGAATGTCGCTTTCCCGCAGGATCACGTACTTCTCGCCCTCGAGCTCGACCTCGGTCCCGGAGTACTTGCCGTAGATCACGGTGTCGCCGACTTTTACCGACATCTTGCCGCGCTCGCCGCTCTTCTCGAGCAGCTTGCCGGGGCCGGCGGCGATGACCTTGCCGTGCAGCGGCTTTTCGCGGGCCGTGTCCGGCAGCACGATCCCGCCGGCGGTTTTCTCTTCGGGCTCGGAAGGTTCGACGACTACCCGATCATCCAGCGGACGAATTTTCAGTTTCTTCGCAGTTGCGGTTGGCACTTTCAATCTCCTTGAACTGGGCTCTGCGGCACGCCGGTGAGCCTGCTTGTCTACCGTTTATCCAATTCCCTTTCTGGGACTATGGCTTCGTCTGCTCCACGCAACACGGCGCGCAGCCGGTGCGTGTCGCCGTTGTCATTACATCATGTCCATCCCACCCATGTCGTCGTCGCCCATGCCGCCCATGCCCGGCGGGCCGCCCGGGCCGGCCTTCTTCTCCTTGGGCTTTTCGGCGATCAGACAGGCGGTGGAGAGCAGCACACGGGCCACGCTGGCGCCGTTCTCCAGTGCCGAACGCACGACTTTGGCCGGGTCGATGATGCCCATTTGCATCATGTCGCCGTACTCGCCGGTTTCGGCGTTGAAGCCGTAGGGGCCGTCTTTCTCACTGACGCGCTTGAGCACGACGGCCGGCTCGTAGCCCGCGTTGGCCGCGATCTGCTTGATGGGCGCGGTGATGGCGCGCTTGACGATCTGGACGCCGACCTTCTCGTCGTCGCCTTTTACCTTGAGCGTTTCAAGCGCCTTACCGGCCCGCAGCAGGGCTACTCCGCCACCGGGAACAATGCCCTCGTCGATCGCGGCGCGCGTCGCGTGCAGTGCGTCTTCGACGCGGGCCTTCTTCTCCTTGAGCTCCGACTCGGTCGCCGCGCCGACCTTGATCTGCGCGACGCCGCCGGCCAGCTTGGCCAGACGCTCCTGGAGTTTCTCGCGGTCGTAGTCGCTGGTAGTGTCTTCGATCTCCTTGCGGATCTGCTCGATGCGGCCTTTGATGTCCGCACTGCTGCCGGCGCCTTCGATGATGGTGGTGTTGTCGGCGTCAACCCGGATGCGCTTGGCCTGGCCGAAGTCCTCGATGTTGACGGAATCCAGCTCGATCCCCAGGTCCTTGAAGATTGGTTTGCCGCCGGTCAGGATTGCAATGTCCTGCATCATGGCTTTGCGGCGGTCGCCATAGCCGGGCGCCTTTACCGCACATACCTGGAGAATGCCGCGCAACTTGTTGACCACCAGCGTCGCCAGCGCCTCACCCTCGATGTCCTCGGCGATAATGAGCAGCGGGCGCTTGGCTTGGGCAACCTTCTCGAGCAGCGGCACCAGCTTGGTCACGCTGCTGATTTTTTCCTCGTAGATCAGCACGAAGGCCTTTTCAAGCACGCATTCCATGGCTTCCGGATCGGTCACGAAATGCGGGCTGAGGTAGCCGCGGTCGAACTGCATGCCCTCGACCACGTCCACCGTCGTTTCCAGGCTCTTGCCCTCCTCGACCGTAATGACACCGTCCTTGCCGACCTTGGCGAAGCAGTCGGCCATGATTTGGCCGATCGCGCGGTCGTTGTTGGCGGAGATCGACGCGATGTTGACGATTTCGTCGGCTCGCTTGGGATCGAGATTAACCGGGCGGGAAATGTTCTTGAGCTCGGCCACCATTGCCCGCACGGCAGCGTCAATTCCGCGATTGATGCCGTTCGGATCGAAGCCGGCCACGACGTTCCGCAGCCCTTCTTTGTAGATCGCCTCGGCCAAGACCGTCGCGGTGGTCGTTCCGTCGCCGGCCACGTCGCTGGTCTTGCTGGCGGCCTCTTTCACGAGCTTGGCCCCCATGTTTTCGTATTTGTCGTGGAGTTCCACTTCTTCAGCCACGGTCACGCCGTCTTTCGTAACCGTGGGGGCGCCCCAGCCCTTATCCAGGACAGCATTGCGGCCGCGCGGCCCGAAGGTGGTGCGCACGGCCGCCGCCAGTTTTTCCACTCCCGCCAGGATCGCCTTCTGTGCTTCCTGGTCGAACGCCATTTGCTTAGCCGCCATTCAGACGTCTCCTTTGCAGAGGCGGCTCGTACGAGCCGCGAGTATTTTGCATAACCGGCTCGTCTTGAGCCGGAGGTCTGTCACCGGGCCTGAAAACAGATCGGGGCCAGACCATGATTAGGCCGTCCGCCGCGCCGAGCGGCCCCGGACTGCTGCCCTGATGCAAACACAATGCCAGCCTGCCGCGCAGCGGGGGACTGCGCCTAACACTCGTGAAACCCGGAGCTTAGCGTTTCTCGCCAACTGTCGCGGGCGGCGCCGGGCAGCCCGCCGTTTCGGCGGTTGGCGGCGGAACCTGCCATTCTGACAGGCTCGCTAGCAGGCTGGTTACGGTCCTGCCGGTTGCCTCGTCTTGACTGACCGGCTATGGTGGCGGGCGATCCGGAAAGAGAAGCGTCCCTTTACGCTCCTTGCCATGCGATCGGGGACGGAGAGCCTTCAACCTTGACCCAGACGAGGTTCACCGAGTGAGCGACACGGTCCTAACCCCAGCCGCGCCGGTCCCCAGCGTACTGGCCCAGCGCCAGCCAGCGATTCCTAAGGCCCGGTCGCGCAAGGCTTTCTGGCGCATGCTGGCCCTCGTGCGGCCGCACCGGCGGAGGATGACGTTGGGGATCGTTCTCGGGCTGGGCGTCGCGATGACGTACGCGGCCAGCCTCGGCGGGCTGCTGCCGGTCCTCAGAGTCATTATTAACGACCAGACGACCTTCCATCAGACCTTGCTCAAGGCAGCCAGCCAAGAGGTCGTGTTGGCCGACGGGACCACGGCACTACACTGGTATGCACCGGTCTTGACGTGGGCGGCGCAGTTTTTCCCCGACTCGCTGACTCCTGAAGCACAAATGACGACCCTCCTGATCCTGATCTCAGCTCTCGTGCTGATAAATCTGGTCGGGAATGTCCTTCGTTGCGCATCGACGTACTTCGTTCTGGATGCTTCCAATCGCATGATGATGGACCTGCGCCGTCTCATGTACCGCAAGGCCCTGCGCGTGCCGGTAAGCCAGCTCTCGGGGGATGTTTCCAACCGCGTCAGCCAGTTCATGTCCGACGCGCGCGAGATGTTTGCCGGTGTGACCACGCTTTTCGGCAAGGTGGCGCGCGAGCCGCTCAAGGCCATTTGCGTGCTGGCCGTCGCACTATACATAGACCTGCGGCTGACGCTGCTCGTATTGGCCGTAGCTCCTCCGGCCGTGCTCATCCTGTGGTATTACGGTCGCAAGATTCGCAAGGCCGTGGTGCGGCTTCTGCAGGGCTACGGTGCGATGCTAGGTTCGCTTGAGGAATCGCTGCAGGGGATCGACGTAGTCAAAGGCTACGCGCGCGAGAACCACGAGCGCAAGCGTATGTGGCGGCTCGAACGCCAAATGCTGAAGCAGAGCCTCCGCCTGGCCTGGATTGAGGCGATCAGCTCGCCGGCAATCGAAACGGTTGGAGTGATATGCACGGCGGCGGGTGTGGTCTGGCTCGCCTGGCGCCAGTTCCATGGCGACATAGAAGCTGATCACTTTCTGACGATGGTGGCGCTTCTGGCGGCCATGCTGGACCCGGTGCGCAAGGTGGCCAACGTGTACAACGTGGTGCAGCGTGCCGGCGCCGCATCTTCGCGGATTTTCGAGTTTCTGGACCAGCCCGAAGAGAGCTCGCCGCCACAGGCGAAAATCCTGCCGCCTAACGGGGCGCGCGCGGTGCGTTTCGAGAACCTGCGTTTCCGCTACACCCCGAGACAAGAGCCGCCGGCCTTGGATGGTGTCACGCTCGACGTCCGTCCGGGCGAATGCCTGGCCATCGTCGGGCCGAACGGGAGTGGGAAATCCACGCTTTTGAAAGTGCTGCCGCGGTTGCTCGAACCGCAGGAAGGTCGCACCACCATAGACGGTATTGACGTGCGGGAACTGAGTTTGAAGAACTTGCGCGAGCAGATCGCCGTGGTAACTCAACGCCCGGTCATCTTCGCCCGCTCGGTCCGCGAGAACATTGCGTACGGCAACGAGCGGGCCAGCCTGGACGAGATTCGCGCCGCCGCCCGCCAGGCCTACGCCGCCGAGTTCATCGAGCAGTGGCCTGACGGTTACGAAACACCGCTGGGGGAGTTTGGCAGCGCGCTTTCCGGTGGACAGCGGCAGCGGATCGCCATCGCGCGGGCCTTCCTTAAGCCCGCTTCAATCCTCATTTTTGACGAAGCCACCAGCGAGGTCGACGCCGATAGCGAACACAAAATACATGCCGCATTAAGCAAATTGCGCGAGGGTAAGACGACTTTTTTGATCGCTCATCGCCACACGGTAATGGAAATGGCCGACCGGCTGGTAGTGATGGATTACGGCCGCATTGTTGACGTCGGGACGCATTCCGAGCTGATCGGGCGTTGCCCGCTCTATCAGGCTCTGTACCGATCCCCCGCCTCGCACTGAGGACCGGGACGACCATCCCCCGAATTCGGTTTAGCCGTACTACCATAGACTCCAGCGAGACGCTATGATGTACGCCCATCACCGTGGGAGCCGACGGCGGTCGCCGGGCCTGCGGCGTGGTTCCCGGTCGGTAGCCGAGCGGGGCCAATGGCGGCTCAGGCGCGAGCTTGCCGGACAGCCATTCGAGCGAGTGGAGAACACGTGAGCAGACATCAGTCGCAGGCGCATGTAGCCGAAGCGGCGTTGGACCAGTCGCTAATTCGACAGCGTAAGGCCCGGCCGGCGGATTTTGGGCTGTTCCTGCTGAAGTTCTTGGCCAAGGGGCGGACCATTTCGTCTGCGGTTCCGTCAAGCCGCTCGCTGGTGGAGGGCGTTCTGAAGCTGGTTGACTTCGGGCGGCCGAGCACGATCGTGGAGCTGGGGGCCGGTACCGGTCCTGTGACGGAGCAGATAGTTGAACGTTTGGGGCCGCAGCACCGGTTCGTTGCGGTCGAGAACGATGCCGACTTTTGCGCGATTCTTCGCCGCCGCTTTCCTGAGACCGCGCTGCTGGAGATGGACGCGACGCTCGTGGCGGAGCCGCTGGCACGGATGGGAATTCACAAGGTGGATTACGTCCTGAGCGGGCTGCCGACGCCGTCACTGCCGAGGCGCTCCCAGATTAACCTGTGGCGCTGGCTGCGCAGTGCGCTGGGACCCAACGGCCTGTTCATCCAGATCACGGTCGCGCCGCTGTTTTTCAAGCCGTTTTATGACCGGCTGTTCGAACGTGTCGAGTATCGCATGGTCTGGCGGAATGTCCCGCCCGGCGGCGTGTATTACTGCTCGCGGCCGCGGCAGGTTTTGCACCTGGCGAAATAAGGTGGCGCGCCGCGCAATTTAGTCCGGGCGAGGCGCTACTCCCGGCCCGCACACAATTGTTACAATGCCGGGCGGTTCGGTAATTGAGGATCGCTTTGGCCGCACTGTCCGCCCGACAACCGCGCGACGAGGAACTGCTCTCGCCTGACTTCATGACACGCCTGGAGCGCCTCGAGATTCTCTCGCGCAAGATCTTCATTGGGCGCATGAAGGGTGAGCGCCGCAGCAAGCGGAAGGGGGAGTCGGTCGAATTCGCCGATTACCGCAACTACGTCGTAGGCGACGACCTTCGTTTCCTGGATTGGAACATCTATGCCCGCCTCGAGCGCCTGCTGCTCAAGCTCTTCATGGAGGAAGAGGACCTCAACGTCAGCATCCTGTTCGACGTTTCCAAGAGCATGGACTGGGGCGACCCCCATAAGGGGCTGTACGTCAAGCGGGTCGCGGCGGCCCTGGCGTACATCGGGCTAGTTAACTACGACCGGCTCAGCCTGTACGGCTACTCCAGCAAGCTGGTACACGAAATGCGCGGCATCCGCGGGCGACGCCTGATCGGCCAGGTCGTTCCGTTCCTGCGCGATCTGCCGTTCGAGGGCACGTCGGACTTTACAGCGGTCGGCCGGCATTTCGCCCTGCGCCACAAGGGCAAGGGCGTGGTCATCGTGTTGAGCGATTTTCTCGACAAAGGCGGGTACGCGGGCGGCTTGCGCTACCTGCTCTCACGCGATCTGGATATCTACGTTGTGCAAACGTTGGCGCCCGACGAAATCGACCCGACGCTGGTGGGCGACCTGCGCCTGCGCGACGTGGAGGACGACGACACGGCCGAGGTCACCATCAGCAAGCCGCTGCTCGACAAGTACAAAGCCAATCTCCAGGCTTACTGCACTGAGTTGAAAGAGCACTGCACGCGGCGGGGCATCACTTACCTCTTTGCCAGCACGCGCGTGCCGTTTGACGTGCTGGTGATGTCGTACTTGCGGCAACGCGGGCTGCTACGCTAGCGGCGGGCGTTGACTTACGGGCATTTCATCCCGGTGTTACTTCGTCGCAAACCCGGGGGCCTAAGCTACAAATTCGCCGTGAAAATATTTGTCGGGGACGCACGTGAAAATCGCCGCATTCGAAGTGGAGTCGTGGGAACGCGTCGCTTTCGAGCAACTGGCGCTGGATTTCGACGTGCGCTATACGGATCGCCGCCTCGATCTAACCAACGCCGACGATTACGCTGACGCCGAGGTCATCTGCACGTTCATCTATTCCAAGCTGGACAAGAAAGTTCTCAGCCGGTTCAAAGACCTGCGATTCATCTGTACCCGTTCCACCGGTTTCGATCACATCGATACGGCCTTCTGCGAGGCTCACAATATTCTGGTCAGCAACGTGCCCAGCTACGGTGACCGGACTGTCGCCGAGCACGTTTTTGGCCTGTTGCTGACGATCAGTCACCAGCTCTATGACGCCATCGACCGCACGCGCAAAGGCGACTTCTCGCTGGTCGGGCTACGCGGGTTCCAACTCTACGGTCGCACGCTGGGCGTGATCGGCGCCGGCAACATCGGACTGCACGTGATACGTATCGCCCGCGGCTTTGGCATGCGGGTGCTCGCCTATGACGTGCGGCCGCGACCGGATTTGGCCGTGCAAATAGGTTTTGAATACCGCCCATTCGAGGAAGTGCTCGCAGCGGCCGACGTGCTGAGCCTGCACGTTCCGGACACGCCTGAGACTCGGGACATGATCGGGCAGGAGCAGTTCGCGCGGATGAAGCAAGGAGTGGTGCTGATCAACACGGCCCGCGGCAGCATCGTGAACGTGCAGGCGCTCATGGAAGCGTTGGCGGCGGGCAAGGTCCGGGCGGCCGGCTTGGACGTGCTGCCGGAAGAGCCAATGATGCGCGAAGAAGCGGAGCTGTTGCACCGGGCGATACGAACCGAGCACGATCTGGAGACACTGCTCGCCGACCACATCCTGCTGCGGCAGCGAAACGTGTTCGTCACGCCCCACAGCGCGTTTTGCACGGAGGAGGCGGTGCAGCAAATTCTCGAGGTGACGCGCGAGAACATCGAGGCGTTCGCCCGCGGCGCGCCGCAGAACGTGGTCATCGGCGACCCGGCCGCCCTCCGTGGCCCGGCCGTGCCTCACGATGCCGGCCGGGCGGGGGAGGCTGAGGCTCTGCCTAGGCGTAGGTAGCCGGAGCGGCATCCCCGGCGATCCGGCGTCAGCGGTGCTTGCGGACTTTGTCCGCACCGGCGGCGTTTGCAGGCTGCCGCGGGCGCGGTAAAACACGCCAGTGGCGTATGGAACGACGCGATCTCGCGTGCGGCGAGCCGCCGTGGCGACCGGCGCGCCGAAACGAGGTCTGATCTAATGTCCGGAGCCATAGGTGCCTGAACCCGCTCCGCTCATCCTGCTGGTCGATGACGATCTCGATTTCCTCGAGATCAATCGCCACATCCTGGAGCCGAGAGGTTATCGCGTAGCGTGCGATACCGACCCGCAGGCGGCCTGGCAGCGCCTGCAAACCGAAAAGCCAAACCTGATCATCACGGACTTGATGATGGCGAACCTGGACTCCGGTTTCTCGCTGGCGCGGCAGGTAAAGCAAGACCCGCGTCTGGCAGACGTGCCGATCATCATGGCCACCGCTATCACGAGTCAGGCCGGCCTGGACTTCCGCCCGCGCACGCGGGAAGACTTGGCCGCCATGTCGATCGACGCGTACTTCGACAAACCCATCCCGCCGCAGAAGCTGCTGGACAAGGTGGCGGAATTGCTGGGGCGGCGATAGCCCGGATGTCCGTCACCGACGGCCGGCCGGGCTATGCGCCGAGCTGCTGTTTCAAATCTTCCGGAAAACTACGCAGGCGTTATGTCCGCCAAAACCGAAGGAGTTGCTCATTACCACCTGCAAGCGCGCGTCGCGGGCGGTGTTGGGAACGTAGTCCAGGTCGCACTCCGGATCGGGGTGCTCGAGGTTGATCGTCGGGGGCAGCGTGTTGCTGCGCAGCGCCATGATCGAAGCGATGGCCTCCACGCCACCGCTGGCGCCTAGCAAGTGGCCTACGGCACTCTTGGTGCTGCTGACCGGCACTTTATAGGCACGGCTCCCGAACACCGCCTTGATCGCCTTGGTTTCAGCAATGTCGCCGAGCATCGTGGAGGTGCCGTGGGCGTTGATGTAGTCAACGTCTTCCGGGTTCAGGCGGGCGCTGGCCAGAGCTTCGGCCATGGCCCGGGCCCCGCCACGGCCCTCGGGATCAGGCTGGACGATATCGCCGGCGTCGGCCGTCGTTCCGGCACCGATGACTTCGCAGAGAATGGGCGCGCCGCGTTTGCGAGCATGCTCGTACTCCTCGAAGACCAGTATGCCGGCGCCCTCGCTGAGAATGAATCCGTCGCGGTCCTTGTCAAACGGCCGCGAGGCGTGCTCCGGGTCGTCGTTGCGCGTGCTGAGGGCCTTCATGGCGGCGAAAGCGGCGATGCCCAGGGGCGTGACGGTCGCCTCGGTGCCGCCGGTAAAGATGACGTCGGCATCGCCACGCCGCAGACTGCGCAAGGCATCAGCCATGGCATTGCCGGCCGAGGCGCACGCGGTCGAGACGGTGGCGTTGACGCCCTGAAAACCGAACTCAATCGAGACGGTGGCCGAGCCGGCGTTGGCCATCAGCTTGGGAATGGTGAAGGCCGAGACTTTGCCAGGGCCTTTTTGCAGCAGCCGCAGGTGCTGTTCCTCGATTTCTGCCAAGCCGCCGATTCCGGTTCCGAGGATAACGCCGACCCGCACCGGGTCGAAGTTGTCCTGCAGGCCGGATTCGATGAAGGCCTGGCGGGCGGCGATAAGGGCCATTTGGGCGAAGCGGTCCATACGTTTGATGCGCCGCGGGTCGATCTCGCGGGCGGGATCAAAGTCGGTACAGACGCCGCCGAAATGGACGTCAAAACGGCTGCAGTCAAAGTGCTCGATGGTACGGATGCCGCACCGGCTGGAGATGAGACCGTCCCAGAAACTGGAGACAGAGCATCCCAGCGGGGTAATGGCACCCATTCCGCTGACGACGACGCGTCGCTCGTGCATCGGACGACCCGTTGAGCCAGGCGCTATTTGCCGGCGGTTTGCAGGTGCTTGTGAATGTGATCGATGGCCATCCCGACGGTCTGGATTTTCTCCGCTTCCTCGTCGGGGATGCTCATCTCGAACTCGTCCTCGAATTCCATGACCAGCTCGACCGTGTCGAGCGAGTCGGCATTCAAATCATTGACAAATGAAGTGTCCCGGCTGATCTCGCTTTCCGGGACCCCCATCTGTTCGGCCACGATCTTCTTGACCTTGGCTTCGATTTCTGCAATTTCCGGCACGCCGGTTCCTCCGCCAGAATACTGGGACTCCGAAGCAACCCTGGATGTACGGGACACCAAGCTGAGGCGCTGGCGGCACCATAAAGCCGGGCTGCCCGTGCACGCCGCCGAACTAAGGCGGCAAGATTGTAGGCGCGGCGGTCGCGATGCGATCGCCGCAACGGAGCGGGATATTAAACCGGTGCGGCGAACTTGCCAAGGGGGCCAAGGGCAGGTCTGTCACTCCTACCAGGGGCCCAAGGGGGAGGTTTTTTTGACCGGTCGGGACCCGGTTTTGGGACCCCTTGACGGCGGCAGGTTGCCGCTGGTGCTCGGCGGGCCGGGACATGCGCGGGGCTGGCGGAAATTAGTTGGTAACGGGCGGCTGAGGGCGGCAACGGCCTGTTCACCAAAAAAGCACGTTTCACCGATCGTTGATTTCAAAAAAGCGGGGAAGCGCATGCAGTAAAGGGCCGATCTTGCTGCAAAGCGGGGAAGCGCATGCAGTAAAGGGCCGATCTTGCTGCGCCACCGGAGGTGGACGTAAGCGGCGGCTACCGGCGTGCGGTGTTTGCTCGGCGAGCGGCCTGGTGGCAAAATGGCCATGGAGTGCGATCCGGCATGCGCCTGACGCGCCGGAAGAGTTCAGGCCATGGACTTGCGCTGAAATAACCCGGAAGTGACTCCGAGCATACCACCCTGACCGTACGGAAGGAGCGACAATTGATTACCGAATCCGATATTCACGGCTTTTTTCAATCGATTCTTGAACGCATTGGCAACGCCGAGCTGCGCGACAAGGTCGTCAAGACCTGGGTGATGGCCTGCGAACGCGGCGGGTGGACCAGTGTGGACGAGCTCCAGAAGATGCCGTTTACGCTCCTGACGAATTGCCATGGCGTCGATTTCATTCAGCATACAATCGCCGTCACCGAAGGCGCTTACGGGCTGGCCAAAGCCCAGGAGGCGGCTTACGCGAAGCTGCCGTACAAAATCGATTACGACCGGTTGCTGGTGGGTGGGCTGTTGCACGACGTGGGCAAGCTGGTCGAGACCGAGAAAGATGGAAAGGGCGGTTATCGCAAGAGCCGGGCCGGGAAGTGCCTGCGGCATCCAATTTCGGGGACGGCCTTGGCGCATGAAGCCGGGATTCGCGACGAGGCGGTTTTGAATACGATCGCCTGCCACGCGAAGGAGGGCGAAGGCGCGCCGAAATGTCTGGAGACGATCCTTATTCACCAGGCGGATTTCGCAACCTTTGACCCATTGGTGATGATGGAGAAGGGGAATCTGATTGCGTGAGCGGGACTTGAGTTCATTTGGGTGAGGATATAATAACCTCACTAGGCATGCGGCCGGTTCCGGGCCGACATTGCACTTGAAGGTAATGCCGGGCGATTCCGCCTGGCGCACTCGCCCGCAGCCCGGGAGAGCATCTTGGTCGAGAGCACTAAACCGACCATCGAGCAAGACCAGAAAACGCGGCGGCTACCGCCGTTCCGGGTAATTCTGCATAACGACGACGTAAATACCGTCGACCACGTCGTGCGCACGATCGTGAAGCTCACGCCGCTGAACACGGAAGAAGCCGTGGCACGCACTCTTGAAGCGCACGAGACGGGCTCGAGCATGTTGCTGGTCACGCACAAAGAGCGGGCCGAGCTGTATGTCGAGCAGTTCGCGAGCTGCAAACTGAACGTGACCTGCGAGCCGGATTCCTGAACCCGGCCAACGCAGTAGCTCCAAGGGGGAGGATAGGAGAAGAAGCCTGCCAAGCCGCTGGCCAGGTGAAGACTGACAATCAATTACTCGAGGACGAGGAGCATCCGATGAAACTGGGCGTAATGGGGGCGGGACTGGCCAGCCTGGGGTGGGAAAAGGCGCTGGATTACTGCAAGACGCTGGGGTTGGAAGCGATCGAGCTGCCGGTAGGGGGCTATCCGGGCACACCGTTCTTCGATCCCGAGCAACTGCTGCGCGAACCGGCCGCACAACAGAAGATAAAAGACGACTGCGCTCGGCGCGGGCTGGCGATCATCGGCTTGGCCGTGCACGGCAACCCGATTCACCCGGATGCGGCCATTGCGCAGCAGCATTTGAAGGCGCATGAGACGGCCGTTCGCCTGGCACCGAAACTGGGCACGGACGTGGTCATCACCTTCAGTGGCTGCCCGGGTGGGGCGCCCGGCGATAAGACCCCTAACTGGGTCACCGCCGCGTGGCCGCCAGATTTCACGAAGATTCAGGAGTATCAGTGGACCGAGGTGTTGGTGCCCTTCTGGAAAAAGAAGGCCCGGGAGGCGGCGGATGAAGGGGTGAAGATCGCGTTTGAGGCGCACCCCGGATTCTGCGTCTACAACCCGGACACTTTGTTGCGCTTGCGCGATGCTTGCGGGCCGAGCCTGGGGGCCAATCTGGACCCGTCGCACTTTTTCTGGCAGGGCATCGATCCGATCGAAGCGGCGCGCGTTTTTGGCGAAGCCGGCTGCTTGTTCCACGTGCATGGCAAAGACACCGGCGTCGACCCGCACAACACGCGCATCAACGGTACGCTGGATGCCAAATCCTACGGCGATCTGAAGGCCCGAAGTTGGGTCTTCCGTACCTGCGGCTATGGCCACGGGGACGAGTTCTGGAAGCCGTTCATCAGCATGCTGAAGCGCGTCGGCTACGACGGAGTGGTCAGCATAGAGCACGAGGACGCGTACATGAGCGTCCAGGAGGGCTTCGAGAAGGCGGTGGCGTATTTGCGGGGCGTGCTCATTAAGGAGCAGCCCGGCGCGGCGTGGTGGTTCTAGATCCAGTAGGGAGATAGAAGAGAGGCAGGGGGCACGGGGGTCAGTACGCGCCGTCCGCGAAGTCCGCATAAATGCCGCCTGTCGAGATTTGTCGAGGCGGTGGCGCTCCAGCATTTTTTCGTTAAGGTACGGGGGCTTGTGCAAGGTCGTGTAAGTAGGGTCCGCAGACCCGGCGTTTTGTAAGAGGACGAGATATGCGCGGGTGCAGCCTGCGGGGGATGTCGCTTGTGGTAGCGCTGGTTTGGACGGCGGGGCTGGGGATGTACGCCGCGCGCGGGGACGTGCGGCCACACGTGGGGATGCTCGTCAACCCGGACGTAAGTGCCACGCACATCGTATTTTCATACGCGAATGACCTGTGGGTCGTGCCGCGCGACGGCGGCGTGGCCCATCCGTTATCCAGTCCGGCCGGCGTGGAGTCGTTTCCGCGCTTCAGCAGCGACGGGCAGACAATCGCGTTCATGGCTAACTATGACGGCAATACCGATCTGTACACGTTGCCGGTGACCGGTGGCGTGCCCTTTCGTGTGACGCACCACCCGGCGACCGAGAATTTGTGCGACTTTTCTCCGGACGGCCGGCTGATATTCTTCTCGAACGCCGAAGCGCCCTTCGCGCGCATGACACAACTCTTCACGGTCGCACCCAGCGGCGGTTTGCCCGAGAAACTGCCCGTGCCCTATGGAGCGAACGCGGCCATCAGCCCCGACGGCGAGTGGCTGGCGTACACCCTGCACACCACGGATAACCGCACCTGGAAGCGTTATTGCGGCGGCATGGCGACCGACATCTGGCTGTTCAACCTGAAGGACCACCGCGCCGAGTGCATCACCTGCTGGGCGGGGACCGACTCGCAGCCGATGTGGCACGGCAACATGCTTTACTACATGTCCGACGCGGGACCGGAACACCGCCTCAACATCTGGTCGTACGACCGGGTCAGCAAAGAACACCGGCAGATCACGAAGTTCGCGGAGTTCGACATCAAGTGGCCGGCGATCGGGCCCGGCCCGAACGGTGAGGGCGAGATTGTTTTTCAGAACGGCACGGATCTGTATCTGCTCGACCTGGCAAGCGGCCAGAGCCGCGCGGTCGACGTCACGATTCCCGGCGATCGGCCGAAGATTCGACCACAGCTCATCGACGTGAGCAGCGACATCCGCAGCGTCACAATTTCGCCGAGCGGTAAGCGGGCCGTGATGGAAGCGCGCGGCGACATCTGGACGGCTCCGGCGCGAGACGGCTCGCCGCGGAATCTGACGCGCAGCGTGGGCACGCATGAGCGCTATCCGAGCTGGAGCCCGGACGGGCGCTGGATCGCGTACTGGTCGGACGCCACCGACGAAAATGAGCTGTACCTGGTGCAATCCGACGGCAAGTCCGAGCCGCGCAAGCTGACGAATCACGGGCCAGGCTTCCGCTACGGCATTCTCTGGTCGCCGGATTCGAAGTCCGTGGTCTACGGCGACAACGCCGGCAACCTGTACCTGCGGGCGATTGAAGAGGACGAATCGAAGCTGGTGGACACCGACCCGGATGCCAGGTTGCCCGAGGCGAGTTGGTCGCCGGATTCGCGCTGGATCGCTTACACCAAACGGACCGACAGCGATCTGAGCACGATCTGGCTGTACAACGCGGAGAGCGGCGAAAAGCGGCAGCTTACGAGCGCACTCTTCAACAGCACCAGCCCGACATTCGATCGCGAGGGCGATTATCTCTACTTCACCACAAATCGAAACGTCGATACGCCGATCTACACTGAGCTGGGCAACACCTGGGTATATGT
>ERZ795051.2742-NODE-2742-length-19091-cov-5.268071_pt1 | contig 19091 bp, 12 predicted proteins | sample MGYA00375135_ERZ795051 | MGnify/ENA primary metagenome ERZ795051 (study PRJEB30180, sample SAMN05720222) | activated sludge metagenome | isolation source: Anaerobic digester | place: Japan | collected 2015-05-26 ... | reverse complement strand
CACCACCTACACCAACTACCATTATCTTTGGTGCTGCAAATTCTTCATCTGATTTATAATTAAGTGTTGCTTTTTCTGCATGTATTGCATTATTTACAATAGATTTCATATATTTTCACTTCCCTTTTTCTTTTATATTTTTATTATTTTAGTTTTTATTTTTTTTAGTTCTAATAATATTAAATATTATCTTATTATATATAGGACAAATAGTTTAAAAACATTATTTTTTTGATTTTTCCTCAATAGGTATTGTTATAATCTCATTTATTGATGAATAAATTCCACCAATAATAAAAAATATTGCTAAAAATAGAAATACAAACAAAGCCATAGATAAAAGCATTTCATTCATAAACAATCCAAAAATACCATATAATAATAACACTCCAAAAACATATATACAAACATATCCGATATCAAACAAAAAACTCACTAAAAAATCTTTTGTAAAAATAAATTTACAATTTATTTTAAAATTAAAAAATGTAGAAAATTTTTTTGTTTTAAAAAATCTTACTAAACCAACAACTTTTAATATTTCTAAAAAAATTGCAAAAACAACAAACACTAACAGAATTAATGAAAATACAGATAATGTTATATTATAACTTGCAATATCTGCAAAAGGATTACTTAACCCATATAAATACATTGGTAAAACACCTATAAAAATAACTGCTGCTTCAATAGCTAAAAAAATAATTGTTGCAAGCAAATAAGCACCAGAAATAGAAAGAATAGAACTTATTGTTTTTTTATCATATTTCTCTAATTTATTTTGCCTTAACTTAGTTCCAAAAAAACCAGTACCTATAACTAAAATTAAACAAAAACTAATAATTGCCATAGTTGTATTAATTAAAGACAAAAAAGATAAAATTAAAATAATTATAAAAAACTTAAAAGAAATAAACGGAAAAGTTAATGACTTTTTTAAATCAACCATCTTTATCAAAATTCAATATTTTAAAACAAAAATGGACTCTGTGGGACTCGAACCCACGACCTCATCCGTGCAAGGGATGCATTCTACCACTGAACTAAGAGCCCAATTATATAATATATAAATGAATATATATTTAAATGTTTATTATTAAAAAAATATTTGATAACAAATGAATCAAAAAACAAAAAAATCTAATGTTGCAGGATATTTTTATCCAAAAAACAAAAATGAATTAAAAACACAACTTGACTTGTTTTTCCAAAATGCAAATAACTCATATAATGGAGAACAAATAAAAGCCTTAATTGTACCTCATGCAGGATATATTTATTCTGGCCAAATTGCAATGGAGGCATATAAAAAATTATATTATTATTTATCATTAGATACACATGAAAAATATAAAATAATAATATTAGCACCATCCCATCATGTTTATTTAAAACAAATTGCAACAATGTCATATGTTAATTATAACACCCCATTTGGTAATGTAAAACTATCTAAACACAAGTTACAGAAATACATACATGATGAAGCATTTGCAAAAGAACATTCTGTAGAAGTACAATTGCCATATTTACAATATATTTTCAAAAAAGCAAAAAAACAATTTGAAGTATTACCTGTCCTTGTTGGAGAATGTGACACAAAAGAAATATCTAAAATCATAGAAACAGAAATTAATGAAAATACAATAATAATTGCATCATCAGATCTTTCTCATTATTTAGAATACAATCAAGCCATAAAAACAGATAAAGAAACCATTCAAAATATAATGCATGGAAAAAAAGAAATAGATGCTTGTGGCAAATATCCAATATTAATTTTAAATCAAATATACAAATGTAAAAAACAACTTCTAAAATACACAAATTCAGGGGAAGTAACAAGAGATTATTCAGGGGTTGTTGGCTATGCATCATTTTGTTATTTTGACAAAGAAAAAAATATACTTATAATGATTGCAAAAAAATCAATATATAATGAAATAAATAATAAAATTGATGACTTTCAAGAAATAAAAAAAACAATATCAGAAGAATATAAACAAAAACAAAGTGTTTTTGTAACATTAACCATTAATGGAGAACTAAGAGGATGTATTGGTGAAATCTATGGGCGATATAGTGTTGTAGATTCTGTAATAATAAATTCAAAAAATGCAGCATTTTATGATCCTAGATTTTATCCATTAACTAAACAAGAATTTGAAAAAATTGAAATTGAAATTTCTATTCTTTCTGAACCAAAAGATTGTAAACTAGAAGATATTAAAAAAGGGGATGGCGTAATATTAATTACAGAAATATCTTCTGCAATATATTTACCTCAAGTTTGGGAACATTTCAACACCAAACAAGAATTTCTAGAAAGTTTATGTGAAAAAGCTATGCTTAATAGTGACTGCTATAAAAACCAAAAAACTAAATTTAAAACATTTAGTGTAAAAATAATAAAAGAATAAACATGGATTCAAAAAAACTAAAAGAAGCAAAATATTATAAAAAAATAGAAGAAAAAAAAGTTGTGTGTAATGTTTGTTATAGAAACTGTGTTATTGAAAATAATAAATTTGGATTTTGTGGAACACGAAAAAATATAGAAGGAACATTATATACATTGGTTTATGGAAAACCAGTAGCAATAAATATAGATCCTATTGAAAAAAAACCAATTTTTAATTATTTACCACACACAAAAACATTAAGTTTTGGAACACTTGGTTGTAACTTTGATTGTATGTTCTGTCAAAATTATGATATATCAAAAGCAACAAAAACAAATATTTATTTAAACAAACAATTTATAGAACCTCAAGAAATTATAGAACTTGCAAAAAAATACAATTGCCCTTCAATTTCATACACATATACAGAACCAACAATCTTTGTAGAATATGCATTAGATATAATGAAACTTGCAAAAAAAAATAATCTAAAAAACATCTGGGTAAGCAATGGGTATATGCAAAAAAAAGTTTTAAATGATATCTGTAAATATCTAGATGCAATAAATGTTGATTTAAAAGGAAATCAACAATTTTATGACAAACTAATTAATGGAATAAATGTAGAAAAAATAAAAGAAAATATAGAACTATTTTATAAAAAAGGAATACATATAGAAATAACAAACTTATTAATAGAAGGGTATAATACAGATAAAAAACAAATTCAAGAAATTATTGAGTTTATTGCAAATATAGACAAAAAAATTCCTTTACATTTTACAAGAAGTTTTGGGGCCTATAAATTAACAAACATTCAACCAACTAAACCAGAGACAATAAAAATGGCAAGAGAAATGGCAATTAAAAAAGGCCTGAAATATGTTTATATAGGAAATATTTAGATTTTTTAATTGAAAAATAGCAAAAATGTCCAAGAAATGATGATTTTTTAAAAATAAAAAAATTACAATAGTTTACCCTGGAATAAGTTTCCTTTATTCCCACCTTTAATTTTCTTTTTTTCTTTTTGTTCTATAGCTTTAATTAGTTCAGAAATATTTAATTTCGATTTGTCTCCAACCCAAATCACTAAATCTCCTGAATCATTATAAAGTGCAATAGATCTAGTTTGCAAATCTTTTTCATGACTTATTTTTTTAAAAACAACAATTATATCCTGAAGGTCTAATGATGTTCTTTTTATAACAATATCTTGTTTTTGATTAAGAATATCTGATATTTCGTACACCGCTAATTTTTCTCTTAATTCCTCTATTGTTTTCCTTTGTTCTTTCCATTCTTTTAAAAAATTAGAAGCAACATTTGGAAGTTCATGTTTTGCTACAGAAAATATTTTTGAAGTTTCATCTAATATATTTTCTTGTTCTTTTATATATTGCAAAGCAGATAAATAAGTAGTGAAAAATATTCTTTCAATACCGTCTTGTACACTTGTTCTTTTTATTATCTTAAATACACCAATATCTTTTATTTCACTTAAATGAAGACCTGCACATGCTTGCACATCTATATTTGGAATTTCTATAATTCTTAAAATGTTTCCAGGAATAGCCCCACCTTGATACAATCTAAAACCATATTTTTTTTCTGCTTCATCTTTTGGGAGTTCAAAAATGTTTACTTTAGAACCTTGAAAGATCCAGACATTTACTTGTTGTTCAATTGCATCTAGTTCTTGCTTAGTAATTGTTTTATAATGAGTAACATCTAAATGTGATTCTAAAACATCTTTATGTGCACCTGCTTGCCAAATATGTTGCCCTAAAATCTTTTTAGCAGCTGCATTTAAAAGATGTGTTGCAGTGTGCATACATCTTAGTTGTTTTTGACGAACTTCATTAACTTTACAATTAACTTCTTGTCCTTTTTTTAATCTATTTTGTGGTTGCTCTAAAACATGAATTATTTTTCCATTATAATTATAAACACCAATAACATTAAACACATCATTAATTGTACCTACATCAAATGTTTGGCCACCACCTTCTGGATAAAATACTGTTTTATCTAAGATTATTATTCTTTCAGAAGCATATAAAACATTAGAAATACACTCTGTTTGATTATTATAATATAATTTCAAAGTATTTGGTAAATTTTTAATTAATTCAATATCCTCTTTTTCTAATAGTTTTTCTAATAAACTTAAATCTTTTGTTGATTTTCCTGTTTGGTTACCTTCAGCAATTTTTCCATAATAATCATCTGGAAATTCTATTTTTTTATTTAATTTTGAAGCAACAGTTTCAATTTGTTCTTTTGTAATTCCATCACTTCTATATAATTTAAGAAAATCTTCTGAAGTAATTTGCTTTTCTGAAGACAAAATAGATACAAGTTTATTTTCTATAACTTTTTTTGTTTGAATATACTTTTTTTTTTCTTCATCTAAAACATCACATGCAGTTTGTAAACCATCTTTTAAACTTGGATCAAAATGTTTAAGAGAAGAAACGTGTAATTCAAAGATTTTATTAAAATCTAAATTAAAATTATATAATTCATTTAAATCAAACAATCTTCTTGCTAAAATTCTAAGATTATAACCACCACCTGAATTACTAGGTAACATCCCATCTGTTGAGGTATACAATAAAGTTTTTGTATGATCACAAATTGCATACATTGCTTGAATTGGATTCAAAATTTTAAAAAGTTCATCTTTAGAATAACCTAATTTTTTTGAAATCATTTCATATTTTTGGTTAATATCTTTAACCTCATCAACATTTAATTCTCCTGCAAATTTATAAAATTCACTTAAAAGTTTAGTATCAAACTTAATTCCAGTATACTTTTTTAAATAATCTAAAAGTTCTGCAAAAGTAATATCATAACTTGTTGGGGTTCCATTTGTATACCATGCTAATCTTTCAAAACCAGCACCCATATCTATAACTGGCTTTTTTAATTGTTCATATTTTCCATTACCTAAATCTTGAAATTGCATAAATACACAATTTCCTAATTCAATTCCATTTGCAAAATATTCCATAGAAGGCCCAAAATAACCTCCACCTTCCCAAACATCTTCAAAAAAAACAAGATCTTCTTGTTTGACACCAATAACCTTTGTTAAATATTCTATATCTAAAGAAAGAGCTTGATCTTTCCAATATGACTTATTAGGATTTGTATTAAATCCATGTTGACCAAACATAACAAAACAAGTATAATGGGTACCAGTAACACCAACATTTGAAATATCTCCAAATCTAATTGAAGTTTGTGGAATAATTAATGGATCTGCAGGAGGTTTAACTTCTCCATTAACAACATATGGTTGAAAATCAATTATAGATGCATTTGTAAAATATAAATCATTTCTCCACCTTGGAATTACAGGATACCTTTTAACAGACTCATGTCCATTTTTTACAAAAAACTTTTCAATTTCCTTCCAAGTTTCTTCATAAGTATATCCTTTTGTTTTTTTTCCAATAAATTCACGAGACTGACAACTAGAATCTGCACAATATTCTCTATTTGAATTTGTCCAAAATGGTCTTCCACATTTTTTACAAATTTTTCTTTCATAGCCTAAATCTGTTAGTGTTTTAATCTTATAATGCTCTTGCCAATTCTTTTCAAACATTGGTCTTACTTGTTTTTTAAGTTCAGTTTCTGCCATAACTTTTCTTTTTTTAGTTTTAAATTTTAAATAATTAAATATTAAAAATACAAATATAACAAATATATAATATAAACATACAAACATTTAAAGAAATATCTTATGTAACATCTTCAATGCTAGTTACAATTTTTTCTTTATTCAAATATTTAGTTAAAAAAGATTCTAAAATTAATAAAGCTAAAGAAATACACAAAATTATTACCAAAAAAATCCATGAAGAAAAACCTCCTTTTTTCATAGAGGCACCTACAAAATTAAATCCAAAAACTATTGCAAAAACAATTATAAAATTAACAATTCTGTTTTCTTTCATACCAAATAAAAACTCTATATAACCTAATAACCCAGCAATTGCACATAAAAATAATGGAAGAACAACAAATAGATATATAAAAACATTCCAACTAGGAAACAAAATATTTGATTTTGGAAAAAAACCACATATATAAACTAAAATCACAGAAAAAATACAAGAAAGCTCTGCAAAAATAGCTGTTGCAACACTTTTTATTTTCCAAATTTCTTTAAGAGAAAGAGGGGTACACAAAAGAGTTTCAATTGTTTTTTCTCGTTTTTCTGCTAAAAAAACTTGTGTTGCAATTAAATAGGTTACAAAAAAACCAATTAAGGTAGATAAAGAAATATATAAATTATTTGACGCAATCTGAAGATTAGGGGCATCTATTTCAGGAACAGTAAATCCAAATATTAAACTCCAAATAACAACTATGCCAAAAACTGACCAAACAGTTGCTTTGTTTGTAAATATTTTTTTAAATTCATTTTTAAGAATATTAAAGTTCATTTTTAAACCAACCCATTATTTTTAACAACCTCAAAATAAACTTTTTCCAAATCTCTTGTTTTATATTTTTGTAATGTTTCTTTTAAATTTCCTGAATATCTTATTTTTGTATTGTTAATTACAATTATATCCGTACACACCTTTTGAGCTTCATTTAAATTATGTGTATTTAATAAAACTGTTAATTTTTTTTGTTTAGAAAGATCTAAAATTAGATTTCTAAACTCTTTTTGAGCATCAGGATCTAAACCAACAGTTGGTTCATCTAAAAACAAAATGTCAGGATCATTCAATAATGCTCTTGCTAAACCTAATTTCTTTTTCATGCCTGTAGAAAATGTTCCTATTTTTTCATTTTTTCTTTCAAATAAACCCATCTGCTTCAACAGAGAATTTATTTTTTCTTGTTTATCTTTTATATTATAAATTGTTGCATAATAATCTAGATTGTCATATGCAGATAATCTATCAGACATACCATTTTGTTCAAGAAGAACGCCTATCCTATTTCTTATATCAGAAGATTTATCTACATCTTCTCCAAAAACTTTTGCACACCCAGAATTAGGATAAAGAAGGCCTAAAATAATTCTCATTGTTGTTGTTTTACCTGCACCATTTGGCCCAAAAAAACCAGTAATACTTCCTTGTTGAACATTAAAAGAGATGTTGTCTAAAACAAGTTTAGATTTAAAACTTTTTGAAAGGTTTTTCACTTCTATTGCAATATTTTTGTTTTGTTTTATCATTTTTCAACACATTAAATTACAAATTATTTTAAAAAACATCAGCTATTCAAAAAAGATTTAACTTCATCTAATGGAACAAACTTTTCTTCGCCTGTCTTCATATTTTTTATCTTTAATTTATTTGAATTAAGTTCATCAACACCAATAAATCCAACAAATGGTATGCCTAATGCGTTTGCATATTCTACATTTTTAGAAGTACTTCTATTTAAAAGATCCATAGAAACATTAATGTTTTGTGATCTTAAATATTCTACATATTTAATACATTCTTTTTGTGTATTTATAGGGACAATAAACAATTGAGATGTTGTTTTAATACTTAAACCATCCCTTTTTTTAATTAACTCCATAATTGGTTCAAAACCAATTCCAACACCCGTTGCAGGATAATTGATTTTCTCATCTCCAACATATTTCCCAATCATATTATCCCATCTCCCACCACCAGCAAGAGATACATTTAATTCATTTTCATTTTTTAAAAATATTTCCCATATAGGGCCAGTATAATAAGCTAAGCCACGTGCAAGTGATGGCAAAAATATAAAATCAACATTATAAAGGGAAAGATATTCAAACAATTCATTTAATTCATTTATTCCTGGTGTGTCCCCAATTATTTTTTTAATAAAATTTAATTTATCTAAATTATTTCCAGAAACACAAAGAAGATCTAAAAGGCAATCTATTTTTTTTTGATCAATCCCTTTTACTTGTAACTCCTCTAAAACACCTTGTTTACCTATTTTTTTCAATTTATCCAAAGAAATTATTGTTGATTCCTGTAATGGTTTTGGAATGCCTACCCAATCTAAGACATCGTTTAATAGTTTTCTTGAATTAACTTCAATATTTACTTCCAAATTTAAACATTTAAACAAAAAATTTAATAAAGAAATAATTTCGGCATCAGCAATAACACCTGGAACACCAACAATATCAACATCACATTGATAAAATTCTCTGTACCTTCCTGCTTTTATAGGGCCATCTCTATAAACTGTGCCTATTTGATATCTTTTAAAAGGCATTCTTAATTGTGGATTCATAGCAACAAATCTTGCTAATTGAAAAGTTAGTTCATATCTTAATCCTAACTCTCTTCCTCCTTGATCTTTAAAGGTGTATATTTCAGAAACAACATCAGATTGTTCACAAAAAATAGACTTTAATGTCATAACATCTAATCTTTCAACAATAGGTGTTTCCAAAGGAACAAAACCATAAATTTCAAAAACTTTTTTCATTTCTGAAAGAATTTTGTCTCTTAATATTTTTTCTTCTGGTGGAAAATCTCTAAATCCTCTTGCCAATTCTAATTTATTTTTAGATTTTTCTTGCATAATTATCTTTATTTAATACAAAAACAAATATTGATATATATAAATAATAAAAAGGAAAAAATAAAAAGAGATTGGAAAAAAAAGAAAAAAATAAAAACAAAAAGAAGAAAGATTTATGCTTTAAATTCAGAACTTGGCTTAAAGCGAACAACTTTCTTTGCAGGTATTTTTATTGCTTTACCTGTTTGTGGATTTCTTCCAGTTCTTGCTTTTCTTGTTTTTACTTTAAATGTACCAAAACCAACAAGACCTAATTGACCTTTTGATTTAACAATTGTTTTTATTGAATCTAATGTTGCATCAACAAAACTAGCTGCTTGAGCTTTTGAAGATTTACATTTTTTTGCAACAGTTTCAACTAATGTTTGTTTATTCATTTTAATAACCCCCTTTTCTAATAAACAATAAATGAAAATCCTAATGAATTTTCTTAAATTATAATAGATGAAAACCTTTATAAATAGTGCGTTTAGAAGAGGCACCATGCAATTGTATAAAGCAAAACAAAGATTTAAAAGTGTCCAAGATTTAATGTTTTACTTAAAGAAATAAATTATTTTTTTTGCACCTTTTTAGAAGGAATAAACAAAATATTAAGTAAATAAATAAAATCAAAAAACATTGCACAATATAAAATAATAAAGTTAGATTCTGGAAACAATACAACAATTAAAAGAATATATAGAATTATAGAAGAAATTAAATATGTCCAATTAAAACTTAAATGAAACATATATAATAATAGTAAAAACAAAAACAAAAAAAAGAAACATAACATAAATAAACCAAATATTGGGAAAGAATGTAAAACAAAAGGAATACTAATAAAAACAAAAATACCTAAAACAATAACCCAAGACATTACATGTTTAGCAAACACATTTATATTTTTTAGAAGATAAAATGTTAAATATTCAATAATTATTGTAATAAGTATTACTAATATAAACATCCAATCTATATTATGTGAACTACAAAAACTACCACAAAGATTTAAAGAATAAAGAGTTTGACATAAAAAGATTATAACAAATAATTGCTTAAAAAAAATAATTTGTTTAAACCCAGACGGTATTTTATAACTATTTTTTGTATCCATACTTTTTTCTTTTACAAAAATTATTTCACAATGGATCTATTGGGATTTGAACCCAAGCCTTAAGCTCCGCAAGCTTAAATGCTATCCAGGCTACACCATAGATCCAATATATATGTTTAATCTACAAATTATTTATAAAATAATGTATTTTAAAAATATCAATGTTTTGGACGTTTATGAAGAACAGAAGCCCCACCAAAAATTAAGGTGGAAAACAAACCTAAACTTATAAAGAGATAAAACATTGCTGCAGTTGCTGTTAAAAATAGATATTTATAAACTAAAAAATAAATTAAAATACCAGTTATTAAAATTGTCATAAATCCAGTACCACCAAGGCTTCTTGCAACTAATTCATATATCCAAAAAGAAACAAGTACCATTACAATGTATTTGGCAATAGGGAATGCATATGTTAACAATGGAACAATCAATAATGCTATAATTATTACAATAATTAGCCTTGGATAAAAAGGCAAAGACATTAATCCAAAACCTTTTTCTTGCTTAATATATGCTTTCATAATATATTCACAATAAATAACTTATCTGCCTGGCCTTAACAAATTTGGTGAGCCTTTCATTTTTTGAGGGGTTACCTGTTTTGCAGGGGTGTGTGTTATATGATGTGCATTATGTGAAGTTATATGTGATGGTGGTTCATCAGGAATATTTACATTCATATGCTCTAATTCATCTCTTTCCCTTCTTTTCATACTTGCTTCCATTTTCTCTTGTTGCTTCATTTGCTTTTCAGCTTCTGCATGTCCTGATATAAAGAAGAAATCAACAAGTACACTTGCAACACCAATTGTTAATAACGTATACAATATATATGGTATTTTAATAAAATCCCAAAACATAAAAACACATACAATAATTGCAATTGAAATTAAAAATATACTTACTGTATTGTTTGTAACTCTTTGCTTAATAAAAGAAATAGCAAATAATATAAAAAAAATTTTTAAAACTAAATCAAAATCTTCTGCAAATGATAAAAATAATATATCCATTCAATAACCTCTCTATTTTGTTATATTATTGGTTAAGAGTTACCTTGATTCTCTATTTGAGAAATAGCTTGAACATTTATTGATAAAGGTGTTGGCTGCCCCAAAATAGCTATATTAGAATCATTGATTATATTTTCTGTTTGACTTTGTGTAAACCCTACATTTTCATCAATCCATTTAATATATGTTGTTGTCATATTTGTTTCTATACAAGCTTTTCCTTCCCTTACAAACTCAAATAATTGCATAATTGTGAAGTTTATAGGGGCTATATTTATTATAGAAGACATACTTGCATCTTTTTCCTTAATATAATTTGAACCTTGTTGATTCAAAACAAAAAAGATTGTATTTTCATCGTTTAATAACTCAACATTAGATAAATCACTTGTAAATAATTTATAATCATTATATTCAGACTGTGGAGTTACAGGAAGATAAATCATTGTTTTTAATAAAGCATTGTTTATTCTATTTGGAAAAGCAACAACATATTTTGATGCAACATTTGCTGAGTGATACTTATAACCACCTTGATTTACTGCTTCATCTATAATTTCCTTATTAGAATCATTATAGTCATACCAAGTTATAAAAGGGGATGGCAAATCTGTTTTAATAGAAGTAGAATTATTTTGCATATCTATTAAAACATAATTTAAATTATGATCATGTATATTTCTTGCCAAAACATATAATGGAACAGGATAAGATGGTGTGTATATTAAATCCATAGCCATTTTACCACCAGTGCCAGGGAGTAATGATATCTTTAAAAGTTGGCCTTGTGATTCAAGAGTATTCTTTAATTTCCATTTAATGTCGAAAGATGCATTGTTTATTGCATTTACTATTATTGGGGTATTAGACCCAGAAATATTTCTTAAAAAAGTTGGCTGATTTCCACCACTTTCTGTGAATAATGGAATATACATATTGTCTCCCCCATAATCAACTAAACTTCCATAACCATCTCTATTACATACTCCTGAAGAAGAACACCCAACATCTCCATCTATTGGTAAATAATAAAATAAATTATTTTTATTTGCAGGAAGTGGAGAAACAAAAGAAATATTTATATCAACATATGAACAAGAAGAAGAATGCGAAAGACCCCAATCATCATTTGTTTTTATAATAACTTTATATAAACCAGGTTTATTACTATCTCTTGCTATCTTAAAGTTTGTTCCAACTTCAGAATTATTATAAAAACTACAATTTTTAATCATTACATCTATACTTGGTAATTTCATAAATTCATTTGAGGTATACATGAAATCTTTTAATAAATCATCTGAAACACTATCTGCAACTAAATACATATAAAATTCAGTATATTGATTTGTTTCTTGATTCCAATCATTAGTATTTTTTAATCTTTCAAAAATGTTTGATAACATTTGCACAGAATCACAATAATTTTTATTATCATCGTTATAATCAGGAACATTTTGGACACAATCAATTAAGTCATTCCATTTATAGATAATCTGTGGGATAACTGCATCTTCTCCTGTTTTACATTGGGCACCTGATGATTGTGAAGCACAATTTGAAAGTATAAAAACATGATTATTAATTATTTGCCCACCAACACCCAAACAAAACTTTCCAGAAAGATCTTGTGTGTTTAATATGTGCTCAGGCTCTGAAATTGTTTTAATGATACTTATATTATATGGACCCCAGGTTATGGTATCTAACTTTTTATCTAAAACATTTATGTCAAAACTAAACTTAAATGAATGAGGAGATAAGACATCAGCTTGAGCTAAGCCTGATGCATTAATATCTAAATAAATTGTTTTTGAAGAATTCTTTGGAATTAATATATTTAATGATTCTGGTATTAAATTAAATTTAGAAGAGGTAAAGCCAGTTAGTTCTTGTAAATTTAATAAATTAATATCATAACTTTTTGTATAATTTGTGAATTTATATGAAATCTGAAGATTTCCATCACACAAAGGATTATTTGAAGGTCTATCATAACACACAAGAGTATCTGCCGAAGATAATAATGTTTTAGAATATACTTGTGATTTAGTATACACATTAATATCAAATACCTCTGTATAAACAAAAGATTTGTTTGTGTCTGTTACAACAAAATTGAAATCTAAATAAAGTTTTCCTGGGCCAGTAGGTGCACTTAAATCAAGAATAAATAACTGGTTACCTAAAAATTGTAAATTTATTGTATTTCCTTTATTAAAATCTTTATTTGTAAAATAATAGGATAAATATCCTTGAGGGTTTTGTAGCTTAAGTTGTGGACTATCTTGACGTATAGTTATGTTTTTAATAATCAAGTTTTTATCAGAATTATTTTTTAAAGAATAATTTAGATCCATAGATGTAATCGTGTCTTTAATAAATTCCAAATGTGGAACACTATTTGAATCTATATAAAACCCTTGAGTAGGAGCATTTATGTCTCTTGTAAACTTTAAAAAGGTAATATTAACATCTGCATTTATGTCTTCAATACTAATCATTGGCACTCCATAATAACTTAATCCTTGATTAAATTCATTTTCAAAATATACTTTGATTGGAGTAGTTGTTGATCCAGATATTGTATTTAAAACAATTGGGGTTTTAATTAACTTTGAAGAAGTAAGAGAAAATGGAAATGAAGAAATATTGTTTTCTTGTTTTAATTTTAAGATGGTTTTTTGGAGATTTACATTAGTATCATTAGAACCAACAGTAATATTATTTACATTAATATCTCCACCAAAATAGTTTATTTGATATGCTTGTAAATTATTAAATGATTTTTGAACACCATTAACATCAATGACATAAATATCATAATTTAAATCTGTTGGAGAAAATTTATATCCAGGAGACACTTTTTTAGTAATAATATTTTCATCGTTCGAATAACCACTCTCAGAAGGGAATGTAAAAATAAAATTTATGTCTGAATTTATTAATTCTGGCCCAAAACTAATTGTTGACTGTAATTTACCTGGTGTATCTATACCAGTAAAACCTAATGGTATCATAAATCCTAATCCAGAATAGGTGTATTTTACATTAATATTATTTATTGGATGTCCTTCTGCAGACTTAATTTCAAAAGTAATATTATTATTACCTGCAAAGATGTCATTATCTCCAGAAGGGTCTGTTGTTTTTATAAGAATAATATAGTCTCCAACAGTATATGCCAAAACAGGAATAGAAAAAGAACTAGGATTATTTAAAATATTAAAATTAATAGATTTATTTCCAGAACTAGAAAAAAAATCAACTGGCCTTATTATTGACATAGAATTTATTGAATAAAGCATTTGTGCATTTAAATTTGAAATTGTATAATTATTATCATTTATAGTGCCAGTAAATGTGTGTAGATTGTCTTTAAAAATATAACTTTTATATTTCAAATTATTATTTGTATTTTGAGAAGATGCTTTAAATGTTCCATTTGAAATAGATTGTTCTTTTACATAAATATAATTTAAAGTTAAATTATAATCTTTATTTATCAACAAAGGATAGGAATCCCCATTTTTTGAAACTGATATCCCATCCATGTCTGTAAGTTTATAACTTATACCATAATCAGAAACAAAACTTATTTTTTTCTCAGTTGTAGGTGCATAAAAATAACCATTAGGTACCGTTGTCCAAGTTTCTGGATGAAAATATGAAGGGGTTGGAGAAAATTTATAGGTGTCTCCAGATTTAATTAAGGATCTATAATAAACAACATATTTATTTAAATCTTGTAACTGTGGGTCAAAATTAATATCTACAGAAAATTCATAGGAGCCATAATTTTGATCTTTAAAAGATATTTGTACCCATTTTTGCCCAGAATGCTCTGTATCGTCATCATAATTTTCTGCAAAATAAGTATGATTCCAATCATTTAGTTCTCCACGATATCTATTTCCAGTATCTAGATTAGATGAATTTAATTCAAAACTAGTACTAACAGAAGACATAAAGAGTGGACCATCATTTCCTAAAACATTTTTTCCTACACGAACATGTGCATATTCTAAAGATTTTTGGCCTTCACAAGAAACTAATTTAAATTTAAGTTTATATGTTTTTGATAAATCCCAATTCATAAAATCAATATTTGAAACTGGAATTGTGCCAGTTTCATCAAACATACCAAGAAATTCTATATTTGTATTTGGGCAAGAAACAGTTGGAGAAAGAGTTACTGACTTATAAACTGTTCCTGTAGATGGCAAAACAATTTCATCTGTTGCATATGTTAAAAAACCAGGTGCTTGAATAACTGCATAAACACTTGCGTTATCACCAGTAAAAATGTAATCTATATTTTTATCGGTTGTAACAGTGTCTGAAACAATAAAATCTGTAACCTCATCACCATCTACAAAATTATAAAACTTAATTGTATATGCTGTTGTGTTTGTAACAGTTAAATTTAAAACTCTTGGAATTAATACAAGATCTACTGGTAAATAAATTGAATGATTTGCATCTAACATTTTAGTTTCAGATAAACCTTGTGAATTTGTTATTGATGAAAATGCATATGCATAATATTTAATACCTGCTCTTTTCTTAGAAAATTTTACATTCCCATTTTCATCAGTAAATAATGGTTCAGGAGAAACTAGTTGATCATTATATTCACCAGAACCATAAAATAAATAAACTGCTGCATTATGTATTGGAAAATCATTTTGTTTAACATTTACATTTATATCTCCACTATTTAATTCAGTAGAATATTCCAATAATATAACTTTGTTTTGATCAACACCATTAACGTCTACAGGGACTGGTTGAATATATCCTTTTACTTCTGTTCCTGAAACTCTTATTTGATGAGGAGTAATGTCTGAAATATAAAAGAGAGCATGATTTACATCTGTTTTTGTTTCTTTTAAACTATATGTATTTCCTGTTTTTATATATACAGAAATATTTGCTTTAACTAAAGCATTTGAATTGAAATCTTTTAAAGTTACATCTAAGTAACCTATCTTTCCTAAAACACATGAACCATTTGGTTGCATATAGATATAACCAGAAAGTGCAGAAGAATTACAATCTAAAGATCCATTTTTACAATATGGTTGATATTTAGATAAACTACAATTAAAATTTAAAAGATCTTGTGCAGTAAACAAAACAATATTTGCAGTTGTTGTTTGTTTTAAAGTGACAGAATAAGAACCTTGTTTTGTAGATGGAAGATATCCATTTTTATTTACTGAAACAATATATTCTCCAGCAGGCAAACTAAAAGAATGTATGCCATACATATCTGTATTCCCTGTTTGTAACTGAATATCTGATTCATTAATTGTTGTTGTAGGATTATCTTTTGCAAAAACACTAACGCTTGCATCTCTTACACTATTCCCATTTAAATCATTTACATGGATTGAAAGAGTACCAGTGGCAGAGGCTTTTTTTGTTAAAGAAACTTTATTATTTTCTGGAACAACCATTTGTTGTATATTTTCATACATTTCTGAAGAAACACTTACTTGTAAATTACCACACCCTTTTGGTTGGGTAACCATTATTTTTCCAGTTGTTACCTCAACAGAAGAAGGAGCTGGTGTTTTGGAAGTTACTGAACAAAAGAAATTTACATAAAGTTTTTCAAGAACAAGAAGATCATTAGTTACAAAATAAATATCTCTTGTTTTTTCTTCAGTTTCTGCAAAAGATGCATAATTTATGTTTATATCTAAAACAATGTTTTGTAATAATGTATTTTTATTTAATTCAAAAGAATATGTTTTAGGATTGTATAGTTCTTTTGAAACAACTAACTTTGCAGACCCTTTTTTTACATTTTCAAATGTTGCACTTCCCCATGGATCAGTTTGTTGATTGCCTACAAATAAATCATTTAAATACAGAGAAACATTTGCATCAGAAACCCCAACATTTGCAGGATCTACTACCTGTACAATTAAATTAAGTTTTGAACCTATAAAAATTCCAGAAAATAAAAAATAAAGACCGCCAATAAGTCCTATGATTATAATTATAAACAAAATAAAACTAGGAAAAACCTTATCAATTGAATCTGTTGTTTTTTGTAAATGTATTTTTTCTATAAAATTATAATATTTATCTTCTAGAGAAAAATAAAACTTTTGAAAAGAATTACCTATTTTTTTAAAAAAAGAAGGATTATTTATTTTTTGTAAATCTTTTGCTTTAGAAACTTCTTCTTTTTTTGATAACTTTACTTGTTTTTGTAATTGTTGTAAAGCTTCTTGTTTTTGTTTATCAGAAACTTGAGATATTCCTTTTTGTTTAAAAGACAACCCTGCTTTTTTATATCTTTCAACAAGTGCTTTTGCTGTTGATTTAGAATAACCTTGAGAAACAATTGTATCTATAAGTTCTTGTTCTGTAAATAATTTAGTATTATTTACAAAAATATCATATATCTGATCAACATCTTTTTTCTTAAACATATTTTTTTCTTTTTTATTTTATTTTATTTTTAAAAATTAATTTTTAAAGATTGGGGTAAATGGAAAATTAAATGGTATAGACTCATTATCTTTTGTAATTGTTCCTTCAATATAATATTGTTGAGCCATACAATATAAGTTATCTTCTAAATCTAACTTATAATTAATATGATCATAATCTAACCAATAGATTGTATCCATTAACTGTAAATTTTTTTGGTTAATTGTATAAACATACAAACCTAAATCTTCATCATATTTTGGTATTATCTCTTTATTATTTCTGTAGATAGGAGTCATTGTTGGCTCTGTTGGAATCAAAAGTTTAAATGGAGAAGTATTTTGTGCATCATAATAATAAATGTTTAAATTATTTACATCAATAATACCATTAATATCTGAATAAAGATCATAAGTATCTGGGATTTTATAAAAATCATTTTCTATAATAATATTAGAAACATTTGTAACTGCATCACAATATGGACAATATGAAAGCATATTTTTATCATACCCTGATAATCCTTTATTATCAACATATTTATCTAACTTCAATATATCTGAACCATCTGGATCTTTGACATAACATCCTTTAACATGAAAAGGAAAACTATAATCTATTACATTTATATCATCATTAAATAATAAAGAGGTAGGTAAAATGCTACCTGATTTTAATATACCTAAATCAATACCATTTACAGAACCAAGAATTCCATTTCCACTACCTGGAAATGTTATATCTTCATATTTACCATGCCCTTTACCATTTGTTCCTCCATTTATATTAACTGTAAAATTTTTTGATTGATTATTTAAGAAAGCAATGTTTAAACCAGAAATAATACTACTATCTGTAATTGTTGCCACACTTCCTGCATTCCCACCATTTCCATGAGGGGTTACATCACAGTTTGCATAGCATTCATAATTTCTAATGTCATCATGTCTCATTTCCCCACCATCTCCTCCATTTCCTGGTTGTGCAGAAAAAGTAAAAGATCCACTATTGTAGATATAATTAATTGGATCTAGTCTTATATTACCTCCATATCCACCATCTCCTGCATTTATAGTATCTGATAATTCTCCTTGGCACAATTCCAAAGTATTGTCCTTACACTCTCCATCATTTAGCTCTGTTTCATCATATCCAGCTTTGCCTCCAATACTACCATTTCCAGCAATTAAAGAGATGTTTAAATTTTTTGTATTATAAATATTAGTCACATCAAAAACAGATTCACCACCATTTCCACCATTACCACCAATTCCTAAAACCCCGTGTTGCTTATGATCAGAAGATTGATTTATACCTCTGCCACCAATTCCACCATTACCACCGGTTAAATTAATCGCTAAAGATCCACTATTAACTAAATCATTTAATGTAAATGTTGCATAACCACCATAACCACCTTTGCCGCCATCTGCACCAAAACATTCTGATTTTTCTGTACTTTCACAAACAAGCCCATCACCATTTATATGATAATATGGAAAATTTAATCCATCACCACCTTTTGCACCTTGCAAAGTAATATTTAATGTACCATTATTTTCTATT
>ERZ795051.2739-NODE-2739-length-19112-cov-4.986304_pt1 | contig 19112 bp, 17 predicted proteins | sample MGYA00375135_ERZ795051 | MGnify/ENA primary metagenome ERZ795051 (study PRJEB30180, sample SAMN05720222) | activated sludge metagenome | isolation source: Anaerobic digester | place: Japan | collected 2015-05-26 ... | reverse complement strand
CGGTGGAAAAGCTGTTCATCAGCAGCAGCGGCAGGGGCGCGCGGCAGCGCCGGCGCAGGAATTCGACCTGGCGGACGACGACGTCGAGGAAGGTCAGGCCGTTCTTGGCGACGATGAGCGACTTGGCGCGCTCGAGGCCCATGCTGGTGCCGAGACCGCCGTTGAGCTTGACGAGCACGGTGCGGGCGATGGCCGCTTCGCCGGCCGGATCGAATTCGTCCAGTTCCTCCAGCCGCGGCAAGCGGCCGAGCGGCGCCAGGTCCGCGCCGGGGATCGTGCCGAGCTCGCCCGCGCACCAGCGGCGCACGTTCTGCAGGAAGGCGTCCGCGACCAGCGGCGGAACCCCCGCGGCGGCCATGCGCCGGCGGATTTCGGCTTCGTTGGGAGGCGTCGCCATGGCGGACCGCTTTCGGCCTAGGGCGCGGCGGCGGGCAACTGGGCTTCGACGGCGGCGCGCAGCTGCGCGATCTTTTCGTCGCGCTCGGCCTGCTGGGTCTGGAAGACGCGGACGACTTCCGCGTCGCGCTGGCGCCGCGGCAAGGCCAGCAGCGGATCCACCGGCAGGAAGGCGGCGACGCCGGGATGCAGCTCGCTCAGCAGATAGGTCGCGGTGCCGCCTTCGAACAGGACCGACACCTTGTCGCCCTCCACGCCGCCGACCACGGCGTTCTTCCGCAGTTCCTGGCCGTCGGGACCGGGCAGGACGGGGAAGACGATCTTGCGGCCCTGCACGCCTTGGCCGGGGCCGACGTCGGTGACGACCGGCGCGACGGGCAGGTCGTTCTTGGCGGCCTGGACGACTTTGGCCATGTGCGTCCGCAGCAGCCGCAGGCGGTCTTCCGGGCTGTTCTCCAGCAGACGCTGGCCCACGCGGCCCAGCTCGCGGGAAAGTTCCTCGGTTTCCGCGACGGCCGCGAGCGCGGCCTGGGCCAGCGCGTCGGAATCCTGCTCCGGCTGGGCGGCCAGTTCGCCTTGCAGGCGCTCGATTTCCGCGCCCTGCGCCATGTTCAACGCCTGGGCGCCCCGGAGCGCCTCGCGCAGCGGCGCGAGTTCCTCCGCCTGGCGCTCGAAATCGCGCGCGCGGGACCAGAGAAAGACGTTCGCGCCGCCAAGGCCGAGGATGGCCAGCAGCGTCGCCGCGGCGACGGCGGCCTTGCGGATGCGGTGGGACTTGGGCAGTTCGGGAATCTGCAGGGGATTGCCGCATTCGGGGCATTTGACGATGAAGCCGGCGCCGCCCTCGTCGACTTCGAGGTTGTGGCCGCATTCGGGGCAGTCGAAATTGATCAGCGCCATGGTTGCCTTCTTTCCGCGCAGGACAGCCTGCATCCGCCAATATAGGCGGCGTTCCCGGCCGCCGCAAGCACTTTGGCGGGGCGGAAATCCGTTGCGCGGCGGCGGCGGGACGGGTATCGTCCCCGCATCATGAAAAAGCGCAAGGCCATCGTGGCGCGGAACACGCGCGAGACGCAGATCCGCGCGGAACTGGACGTGGACGGAAACGGGCGGTACGAGATCGAAACCGGCCTGCCGTTCTTCAACCACATGCTGGAACTGCTGGCGAAGCATTCGCTGTTCGACCTGAAGCTGCAGGCGACGGGCGATCTGGCGGTGGACCACCACCACACGGTGGAGGACGTGGGCCTCGCGCTGGGCGACGCGCTGAACCAGGCGCTGGGCGACCGCAAGGGCATCGAGCGCTACGGCTTCAGCCTGATGCCGATGGACGAGACCCTCAGCCGCGTGGTGCTGGACCTCGGCGGCCGGCCGTATCTCGTGGTGGAAATGGCCAACAAGAAGAAGAAAATCCTCGATTTCGAGCTGAGCCTCCTGGTCGAATTCCTGCGCGCGTTCGCGACGCAGGCGCGGATGAATCTGCACGTCCGCCAGTTCTACGGCGCGGACGCGCACCACGCGTGGGAATCGGTCTTCAAAGGCCTGGCGCGCGCGCTGAAGGCGGCCTGCCGCCGCGATCCGCGCGTCCAGGGCGTGCCGTCGAGCAAGGGCATCCTCTGACGCGCATGATCGGCATCGTCGATTACGGCATGGGCAACCTCGGCAGCGTGGCGAACGCGCTGGCTTTCCTGGGCGCGCCCGCGCGCATCCTGGCGGGCCCGGCCGAGATGGCGGCCTGCCGCGCGGTGATCCTGCCGGGCGTCGGGGCGTTCGGCGACGGCATGGCGAACCTGGAGCGGGCCGGCTACGTGGACCCGCTGCGGGATTGGATCGCCGCGGACCGGCCGCTGCTCGGGATTTGCCTGGGCCTGCAAATGCTCTGCGCCGGCAGCGCGGAATCGCCCGGCACGGCCGGGCTGGGGATCATTCCCGCGCCGATCGAGAAATTCGCGCTGCCGCCGGAGTGGAAGGTGCCGCAGATCGGCTGGAACCGCGTGCGCCGCGCGCCGGGCCGGGACGAATGTCCGCTGCTGCGCGGCATCCCGGACGGGACCTATTTCTATTTCGTGCACTCGTTCTACCTGCCGGGCGCGGCGGGCTGGGACGCGGGGCGGACGGATTACGGAGTCGAATACACCTCCCTGGTCTGGCGCGGCCGCACGGTCGCCGCGCAGTTCCACCCCGAAAAGAGCCAGCAGGCGGGCTTGCGCATGCTGAAGAACTTCGTCGACTGGAGCCGGGAGTAGGAACGATGGACGCTTTCACGATCTTGCCGGCGGTGGACTTGAAGGGCGGCCAGTGCGTGCGCTTGCGGCAGGGCCGCGCGGACGACGCGACGGTCTACGGCGACGATCCGGCCGCGCAGGCGCGCGAATGGGCGGCGCAGGGCGCGGCCTGGCTCCACGTGGTGGATCTCGACGGCGCGTTCGCGGGGCATCCGGTCCATCTGGACGTGGTCGGGCGAATGGCGGCCGCGGCGGGCATTCCCGTCGAATGCGGCGGCGGCCTGCGGACGGACGCGGACGTCGATGCGCTGCTGGCCCGCGGCGTGCGCCGCGCCATCCTCGGCACGCGCGCGCTGGAGCGGGCGGACGAGCTGGCGGCGCTGGCGAGGAAATACGGCGACCGGCTGGCCGTGGGCATCGACGCGCGCGACGGCTTCGTGCAGGTGAAGGGCTGGACCGAAACCTCGCGCACGACGGCCGTGGACCTCGCGCGGCGCGCGGCGGCCGCGGGCGTGAAAACGATCATCTATACCGACACGGCCACCGACGGCATGCTGCGCGGACCCAATTTCGCCGGCAACGCGGAAGTTTGCGACGCCGTGGGTCCCGGCTGCGCGATCATCGCTTCCGGCGGGATCACGACGGCGGACGACGTCGTCCGGCTGCGCCGGCTGGGGAAGGCGAATTTGGCGGGGGCCATCGTGGGCAAGGCGCTCTACGAAGGGCGCACGACCTTGGCGGACTTGCTGGCCGCCGCGCGCGCCTGAGTTTCCCGGGGGGCGTTCAGAACAGGTCGGCGAACGCCAGGGCCATGATCTGCGTGCCGGCGTCGTTGGGGTGCAGACCGTCGGTTTCCATGAGGCTCCGGTCGGTTTCGGCGAGACCGGTGACCGGGTCCGCGGGGCCCGCGAATTCCCGCTCGAGGTCCACGCAGCGCACGCGCAGTTCCTTCGCCAGGGCGCGGATGCCGTCGTTGAGGACGTCGGTCCGGCCGGTGAACGCGCCGTGGCTGCCGAAGGGGAGCGGATAGGTGGCGAGAACGGGGACGACCTGGTTTTGGCGGCAGATGCCGACCATGTCGCGCAGGGCGGCCAGCGTGCCGTCGGTGCCCTTGCCGTGGATGCCGTCGTTGACGCCGTAGAGGATGAGCATGAAGGCGGGGTGGAACCGGTCGATCACGGTTTGCGCGCGGCCGACGCTCTCCCGCGCCATCGTGCCGTGGACGCCGGCGTTGACCACGGTCTTGCCGACGAGCGGACCGAGGCGGGCGGGGTAGGGCGCGCAAGAGCACATGTTGCCCTGGGTGATGCTGTCGCCGAACGCGGCCACCACGTTCACGTCGTTGAGGCCGGGATTGCCGTTGGAGAGCCCGCCGCCTTCGTCGCCGCAACCGGCCAGGAACCCGGTCAGCAGGAGCACGCCGATCCGGCGGAAGGGGGACGTTGCGGCAGGCGCCTCCACGGCCGGCAATCCGCGCGGCCTAGAAGAGATCCGCGCAGGCCAGCGCGATGATCTGCGTGCCGGCGTCGTTGGGATGCAAGCCGTCCGGCTGCATCAGATTGGCGTCCGTCATGGGCCATTCGGCATATAGGGGGTCGGGCCCGGCCGAAAATTCCTTTTCGAGATCGACGCACCGGATGCCTTCGGCCTTGGCGATGGCCCGGATGTTCCGGTTGAGGGCGATCGTCCCGCCCGCGAACAGGTTGTGGCCCGCGATGGGCCGCGGATAGGTCATCAGGACGGGCACCACGTTGTTCTGCTTGCAGATGAGGACCATCTGGTTGACGGCCCCCGCGATGCTGCCGGCATCGCCGCCGTGGATGACGTCGTTGACGCCGTACAAAATGATCATGAACGCGGGGTGGTACTTGTTGATGGCTTCCTGAGTGCGGCCGACGTTGTCGCGCGCCCGGCTGCCGCCGACGCCCGAATTGTAGACGATCTTGCCGATCAAGCCGGACAGGCGCGCGGGATACGGCACGCAGGCGCATTCGCTGCCTTGGGTGAGGCTGTCGCCGAAGGCCGCGACGACGTTGACGTCGTTGAGCCCGGGATTGCTGTTCGTCAGGGCCGAGTCGCCGTCCGAACCGCAGCCGGCGAGCAGAAACGCGGAAAGAAAAGAGACCGCTCCGGAAAACGAAATCCACTTGCGCACCGTCTTCATGGCCCAACCCTCCGCAGATATTTTCATATCTGCTTGGAGCTTACGAAAATGGGACGGAACGTCTAGGTAAAAAAGATGAAAATCACGTGAAATCCGCCCTCAGAACAGGTCGGCGAAGGCCAGGGTCACGACTCGGGTGCCGGCTTCGTTGGGGTGCAGGCCGTCGCCCTCGTAGAGTTCGGGATCGGCATCGAATTCGCGCTCGAGATCGACGCAGTAGATGCCGTGGGCCTGGGCCAGTTGGCGGATGCCATCGTTGAGCTGCAGGGTGCGCTCGGCGAACCCGAGGTGGTTGCCGACGGGCTGCGGATAGGTGGCGAGGACGGGCACGACCTGGTTGGTTTCGCAGATGGTCAGCATCTCTTCGAGGGCGGCGAGGACGGAAGCCACCTCGGCGCTGGCGATCAGGTCGTTGACGCCGTAGAGGATCAGCATGAAGGCGGGATGGTATTTGTCGATCGCTTCCTGGGTGCGCGACACGTTTTCGATGGCGCGGCTGGCGCTGAGGCCGGTGTTCAGCACGGATTTGCCGATCAGGGCCGTGAGACGCTGCGGATAGGGCTCGCACGCGCATTCGCTGCCGCGGGTGATGCTGTCGCCGAACGCGACGACGACGTTCAGGTCGTTGTTGCCGGGATTCCGGTTTTCGATCCGGTCTTCGCCGGGCCCGCCGCCGCCGCATCCGGCCAGCAGGAGGGGCAGCAGGGTGAGGTGGACGATGGCGCGGACGTTCATGATACGGGTTCCTCCGGTTGGCATGGTGTCGGCAGATTAGGCGAAGCCGAAACCGATTTCCAGCCCTTTGCGCGCCCGATGCCGAAAAATGTGGCGCGGCGCGGAGGCGGAGTGTTAAATGCCCCGCATCATGAATTGCGGCGGATCCTGGGTCGAAGTGGATTTGAACCGGTTGCGCGGCAACGCGACCGCCATCCGGACCGCGCTGCGCGGCGCGGACCTGATCGCCGTCGTGAAGGCCGACGCCTACGGCCACGGCCTGGCGGCGGCGGCGGCGGCGCTGGCCGGCGCGGGCGTGCGGCGCTTCGCGGTGGCCTACGTCGCCGAAGCCGCGACCGTGCGCGCGGCCGCGCCGGAGGCCGAGCTGATCCTCGTGCTGGGCGCGGCGCAAGCGGCGGACGTGCCGCACATGCTGCGCGAGCGGATCGTCCCCGTCGTGGTCTCGTCCGCGCATGCGCAGGAGCTTTCCGCGGCCGCCGTGGCTGCCGGCGCGCGCCTGCCCGTGCACCTCAAGCTGGACACCGGCATGGGCCGGCTGGGCTTCGTGTGCCCCGCCGAACTCGATCAGGCCGCCGCCGTCGTGCGCTTGCCGGGGCTGGATGCCCAAGGCGTCTGCACCCATTTCGCCATGGTCGAGCCGGAGCGGAAACCGACCGCGGCCAGGGGCCAGGCGGAAAAATTCCGGCAAGCCCTGCCGATGCTCGACGCCGCGGCCGGCCGGCGCCTGTTCCGGCACATGTCCAGCAGCCGCGCCGCGCTGCTGCTGCCGGACTGCGACCAGGACGCCGTCCGCGTCGGCATCTCGCTCTACGGCTACGGTTCCGCCGATCCCGCCCAGCGCTTCGCGACCGTCCCCGTCCTGAGCTGGAAAACGCGCGTCCTGCAGGTCAAGACCGTGCCCGCCGGTTTCGCCGTGGGCTACTACGGCAGCTATCGGACGCCGGCGCCGACCGATCTGGCGACGTTGAGCTGCGGCTATACCGACGGCTACCAGCGGCATCTCGGCAACAAGGGCCATGTCCTGATCGGCGGAAAACGCCGGCCCGTCGTCGGCCGCGTCAGCATGAACTGGATTTCCGCCGATCTCGGACCCGACAGCGGCGTGCGGGCCGGCGACGAAGTCGTCTTGATCGGGGAACAGGGCGGCGAACGCATCTGGGCCGACGAACTGGCCAAGCACTGCGGCACCATTCCCTATGAAATCCTGACGGGCATTTCCCGCCAGATCGAACGCCGCTTCGTCGGCTGAAAGGACCCCGTGAAGATCCTGATCGCTTCCCGCAACGCCCACAAGATCCAGGAAATCCGCGAGATCTTCGATTTGCCCGGCGTGGAATGGGTGTCCACGGCGGAATTTCCGGATCTGCACGACGTGATCGAGGACGGCGACACCTTCGAAGCCAACGCGCTCAAGAAAGCGACCGAGCTGGCGCGCGCGACGGGCCTGTGGGCGCTGGCGGACGATTCCGGGCTCGAGGTGACCGCGCTGGGCAACGCGCCGGGCGTCTGGTCCGCGCGCTACGCCGGCGAGCCGTGCAACCACGCGAACAACAACGCCAAGCTGCTGCGCAAGCTGGCCGGGAAGACGGACCGTTCCGCGCGGTTCCGTTGCGTGGCGGCCTTGAGCGATCCGACCGGCCGCGCCGAGACGGTCTCGGGCTCCTGCCCGGGGCGCATCGTCGATGCGCTGCGCGGCGCGCAGGGCTTCGGCTACGATCCGCTCTTCGTGCCGGACGGCTACGACCGCACGTTCGCCGAAATGGGCAACGAGCAGAAAAACAAGCTCAGCCACCGCGGCCGCGCGCTGGCGCTGGCCAAGGAAAAATGGGGCGCGCTGATCGCCGCGGCGCCCGCGGCGTTCCCGCGCTGAGCGGCGGTTGCGCTCCCCCACGGCCTTGCGCCGTGGGAAGCGAAGTTGGTTCCCCCATGGCGCAAGGCCCATGGGGCCCGCTTGGAAGAAAGCTGCGTCCGGGCGTCGCCTTACGTCGGCAGCGCGCCGCTGCGGACCAGCGCCGCCACGAGCGCCAGGTTCGCCGCGTTGAAGAACGCATGCATCGCCATCGGCACCAGCAGCGTGCCGGTGCGCGCATAGGCCAGCGACAGCGCCACGGAGAAAACCGCCAGCGCCGGCAGGCTTTCCAGCCCGTGCAGCGCCGCGAAGCCCAGCGCCGTCAGCGCCACGCCGGCGACGGCTCCCGCGTGCCGCACCAGCAGCGGCAGCAGCAGGCCCCGGAACAGCGCTTCCTCCGCGACCGGCGCGACGACCACCGCGAAGAACACGAACCGCACCTGCTCCCACGCCGTGTCGGTTTCCAGGAACAGCGCGACGGCGTGCTGGAAGGCCGGCTCGCGGCCCAGCAGGCCCAGCGCCAGGTTCCAGGCGAATCCCAGGAACCAGATCAGAGGCAGGATGGCCAGCCAGCGCAGCGCGGCCTCGGCCAGCACCGTCCGCGGCGCCGCCCGCGCGCCCAGCGCCTGCGGCTTGCCGCGCATCCGCCAGAGAATGGCCGCCAGCAGCGCGACCTGGAACGCCAGCACGTCGTAGACGAGGGCGGGGGGGGCGAAGCGCCGCAGGAACTGCGCGGCGGCCAGCACGAGCGCGACCGCCCACAGGTCGCGCGGACGCCACGGGCTGGCCGCGGCGAACTGCGCCAGCACGAGCGGCCACGGGGTGGCGCCGCACCGGCGCGCGGCGAGGTGGAAGCCGGCGGCAAAACCCGCCGCCAGCAGGATGCCCAATCCGGCGACGAGCGCCGCCAGCCAGGACGGGTGGGCGGCCGCGGGCATCAGGCGCCGGGCGACTCGCAGGTCTCGCGGATCGCGTAGATCGGCTTGGCCTGCGATTCGTGGTAGGTGCGGATCTGCACTTCCGCCAGCAGGCCCATCGAGAGGAACTGCATGCAGAAGGCCAGCAGCATGAAGGGCGTGATGACCCAGAACGGCCGCTTGATCAGATAGAGCTGGCCGGCTGCGCCGAAGCCGAAGAGGCGGTCGAGCGCCACCACCAGCAGCATGAGCAGCGCCGCGCCGCCGAAGCCGAACGCGATCTTGCCGAACAGCTGCATCGGCCCGCCCGTGAACCGCAGCAGGAATTTGACCGTGAACAAGTCGAGGATCACCCGGAACGTGCGCCCGATGCCGTACTTGGACTTGCCCGCCAGGCGCGGATGGTGCGTCACGACCACCTCGGCGATGTCCCCGCCGACCCACGAGCACAGCGCCGGGATGAACCGGTGCATTTCGCCGTAGAGCCGCACCCCTTGCAAGACCTCGCGGCGGTAGGCCTTCAGCGTGCAGCCGTAGTCGTGCAGCTTCACGCCGGTGATGTTGGAGATCAGCCCGTTGGCGATCATCGAGGGCAGGCGGCGGTTGATGAACGGATCCTTGCGGTCCTTGCGCCAGCCCGAGACGACGGCGTAGTCGTTCTTCTCCATCTCCTCCAGCAGGCGGGGAATGTCGGCCGGATCGTTCTGCAGGTCGGCGTCCAGCGTCACGATCACGTCGTTCTTCGCGGCGTCGATGCCGGCGGACATCGCCGCGGTCTGGCCGAAGTTGCGGCGGAAGCGGATCAGCCGGAAATGCGGGTAGGCCGCGCAGGCGGCCTTGAGGCGGTCCCAGGTGCCGTCGCGCGAACCGTCGTCCACGAGGATGATCTCGTAGGCGCGGCCGATGCCGGAAATGGCCGCGTGGAGCTTCTGCGCCAGGGCGGCGACGTTCGGCTCTTCGTTGAAGACGGGAATGACGACCGAGAGGCTCGCGGGGGAAGAAGTTGTCATGCGCGCAGTATGGGCCAAGCCGCGCGGCATTTCAAGCGGGGTTTGTTTTGACAGGCCCTTTTGCGGGATGCTACAAGCGGGACCACGTGGGCGGCCTGTCGGGCGCCCGCCGTGAGGAGTTTTCCATGGCCAAGGTCGTTCTCGAAAACGTGTACAAGATCTATCCCGGCGACGTCACCGCCGTCCACGACGCCTGCCTGGAAATCCAGGACCAGGAATTCGTCGTCCTCGTCGGGCCCTCCGGCTGCGGCAAATCCACCACGCTGCGCATGATCGCCGGCCTCGAAGACATCAGCAAGGGCGCCATCTACATCGACGGCAAGAAGGTCAACGACATCCCGCCCAAGGACCGCGACATCGCGATGGTCTTCCAGAACTACGCGCTCTATCCCCACATGAGCGTTTACAACAACATGGCCTTCGGCCTGAAGCTGCGCAAGTATCCCAAGGCCGAGATCCACAAGCGCGTGATGGAAGCCGCCGAAATCCTCGGCATCGTCGATTATCTCGAGCGCAAGCCCAAGGCGCTCTCCGGCGGCCAGCGCCAGCGCGTGGCCGTCGGCCGCGCCATCGTCCGCAAGCCCAAGGCGTTTTTGTTCGACGAACCGCTCTCCAACCTCGACGCCAAGATGCGCGTGCAGATGCGCGCGGAAATCAGCAAGCTCCACGCCCGCCTGAAGAGCACGATGATCTACGTCACCCACGACCAGATCGAGGCCATGACGATGGGCGACCGCATCGTCGTCATGAAGGACGGCTGGATCCAGCAGGTGGACACGCCGCTGAACATCTACAACCGGCCCGCCAACCAGTTCGTCGCCGGCTTCATCGGCAGCCCGCCCATGAACTTCTTCAAGGGTCGCCTCGTCCGGGAAGGCAACGCCGTGTTCTTCGACGAAGGCCAGTTCCGCCTCGCGGTGCCCGAGCCCGCCGCCGGCAAGCTGGCCGCCCACGCCGGCCAGGACGTCGCGCTGGGCATCCGCCCCGAGCACGTGCACGAGCGCAGCGAGCGGCCCCAGGCCGATCCCGCCCGCGTGGTGCCCGCCACCGTCGAAGTCGTCGAAATGATGGGCTCCGAAGTCTACCTCTACGCCTCCACCGGCCGGTCCAGCTTCACCGCCCGCGTCCAGGCCGCCTGCCGCAAGCAAATCGGCGACGCCGTCGAAGTCGTGCTGGACATGGAACACGCCCATTTCTTCGGCGGCGCCGACGAAAAGGCTCTGCTGTAGCCCGGAGCGCGCCATGACCCTTGCCATCAGCGAACTGATCCAGACCGCGGCCGTCATGGTGGTGGCCTACGTCGTGCTGACCCTCCTGGCGCTGTTCTTCAAGGCCGAAGCGGCCACGGCCCGGAAGCCCGCCGATCCCGCGCCATGAAGCTGGGCGTCAACGTCGACCACGTCGCCACGCTGCGGCAGGCGCGCGGCACGACCTATCCCGCGCCGCTGGAAGCCGCCCGCCTCTGCGAGCGCGCCGGCGCCGACGGCATCACCATCCACCTGCGCGAAGACCGCCGCCATATCCAGGACGCCGACGTCGTCGAATTCCGCCGGGAACTGAAAGTCCCGCTCAACCTCGAAATGGCCAACAGCCCCGAGATCGTGAAGATCGCGCTCGCCGTCCGGCCCGCCGAAGTCTGCCTCGTGCCCGAACGGCGGCAGGAGCTGACCACCGAAGGCGGCCTCGACGCCGCCGGGCAGTTCGCGGCCCTGAAACCGTCCGTCGCCCAGTTGAAGGCGGCCGGCATCGAAGTCAGCCTGTTCATCGAGCCCGATCCCGCGCAGCTCGACGCCGCCGTGGCCCTCGGCGTGCCCGTCGTCGAACTGCACACCGGCAAATACTGCGAGCTGTCCGGCGCCGCGCAGGCGGACGAGCTGCGGCGGCTGGCCGCCGCCGCCGAATACGGCCAGGCCCGCGGCCTGCGCATCAACGCCGGCCACGGCCTCAACTACGACAACTTGCCGGTCTTCCTCCGGACCGTGCCGCATCTGGAAGTCCTCAACATCGGCCACAGCATCGTGGCCCGCGCGGTCATGGTCGGCATGGAGCAGGCCGTGCGCGAAATGAAAGCCCTGCTCGCATGAAATTCATCGCCTCGGAAACGCTGCGCAAGGCCGAGGCCCGGGCGATCGCGAAAGACAGCGCGCTGGCGACGGGAATGATGGAACGCGCCGGCCGGGGCCTGGCCCGCGCCATCCACGAAATCGCCGTCCAGATGGCCCGGCCCGCCGTGCCCGTCCGCTTTTTGGCCGGACCGGGCAACAACGGCGGCGACGCCTTCGCGGCGGCGATCGCCCTGCGCGATCTCGGCCAGCCGGCGGAAGTCTGGCTGACCTGCCCCAAGGAGAAATTGCGCGGCGCCGCCAAGCTGTTCTTCGACGAAATGGCCAAGCTCGGCGTGCCGTGGCGGGAAGTCGTGGGCGAGCGCGCCTGGCTGCGCCAGGCCGAAACGACCTTGGCCCCGCCGATCCTGGTGGACGCCCTGCTGGGCACCGGCGCGCGCGGCGAGCCCCTCGGCGACGTCCGCCGGGCCGTCGAATACGTCAACTCCAAGCGCCCGTTCTCCATCATCGTCGCCGCCGACGTTCCGACGGGGCTGGACGCCGACGGCGGCGTGCCGGCCGGTTGCGCCGTCCGCGCCGATTTCACCGTCACCATGTGCCTGCCCAAAGTCGGCATGGCCGCGCCGTCCGCCCGCGAGCATCTCGGCTCGCTCACCTTGATCCCCATCGGCATTCCGCGCGAATACGTCGAGGACATGGCCGACGCCAGCCCCGACCTGCACATGACTTCCGTGATGGACGTGCGCCGGCTGCTGCCGCCGCGTCCGCGCGACGCCCACAAGGGCACCTACGGCACGGCGCTGTTGCTGGGCGGGTCCGCGCGCTATCCCGGCGCCATCGTGCTGGCGGCCGAAGGCGCCGTGCGTTCCGGCGCGGGGTACGTCCGCGTGGCCACCGTCGAAAGCGCCACGGCCGCGCTCGTCGCGCGCGTGCCCGAAGCCATCGCCGACGTGCGCCTCGCCGCCGAGCCCGATCTGGCCGGCGCCGACGCCGTGCTGGCCGGCCCCGGCCTCGGCCGCGGCCCCGACGTCCCCGCGCTCGTGGATTATTTGCTGCGGGAAACGCCCGCGCCGCTGCTGCTCGACGCCGACGCCATCAACGCCTTGGCCGGCCGGCCCGAAGCCGTCCGCGCCTGCAAGCAGCCCGTCGTCCTCACGCCGCACCCCGGCGAACTGGCGCGGCTGCTGGGCACCGACGTCGCGACCGTCCAGGGCGACCGCCTGGCGGCAGCGCGCGCCGCCGCCGAACGCACCGGCGCCATCGTCGTGCTGAAAGGGGCGGGGACGTTGATCGCGCAGGCGGGCCACCCCACGTGGATCAACCTGACCGGCAACCCCGGCATGGCCTGCGGCGGCGTCGGCGACGTCCTCGCCGGGCTGCTGGCCGGCCTGCTGGCCCAGGGCCTGCCGCCGTTCGACGCCGCCTGCGCGGCCGTCTGGCTCCACGGCAACGCCGGCGACTACGCCGCGCTGCGCCACACCCAGTCCGCCATGCGCGCCAGCGACGTCGCCGCCGCGCTCCCCGACGCCTTCCGCTACGTCTCCCTGCGCTGAGCGCCGCCCGCCGGCGGAATCACAACCCCAGCCAGACCCGGCCGTTTTCGGCTTTTGCAGGCATCTCCGGCAAGGGATCCCGCGCCGGACCCGCCAATACCGACCCGGCAACGTCGAAGCGCGCCTGGTGGCAGGGGCAGACGAACGCATTCTCCGACCAAGCCACGGTGCAGCCGCGGTGGGTGCAGCGCGCCGACAGGCCGTGCAAACCGTCGGGCCTTCGCACGACGAACGCCAACCGGTCTTTGAGGAAAACCGGCTGATTCTCCGGAAAATCGGCTTCGCCGCCGACGTCCGTCCAGTCCGGTTCCACGCCCAGGGCTGGCAGGGCCTGGCCGAGGGCCAAGGCCCCCAGCGCGCCGCCCGCAAGTTTCAGGAATGCGCGCCGATCGATGGCCGCACCGGTTTCGCTTCTGGCATTCATTTCGTGCTCCCATCCTTTGCGGGCATATGTCGGCCGCTGTCCACCGATCTGTTTCGGCCTTTCTGCAGCGGGGAGAAATGCTCTCTGGACGCAAGAATATCGGAGAGGCGGGGAACGGGTCAATGCGCGTCGGGCCGTGATTTCGGGAAAAAAGGGCAAAAAGAGGGGCGACGGGCGCCCGGATCGACCCATTTGCGTGATTTTGCGTTTATTTGCGGTCCATTTTGGTGTTTGGGGGCCTCCGGGGGCTCCCGGAAGGCTTGAAAGTGCCGATTTTGGGCCTGAAAACGCGAAAAACTGGGTTTTTCGGGCCGAAAATGACAAAAACGGCCTAGTTTTTGCCCCAGCCGGGGAGTTTTGCGGCTTGGCGGATCCAGCGGGCCAGGCGGGCGTCGTCGGGCGGGTCGTTTTCGTAGACGTCGAGATAGCGCACCAAGGGATCCTTGTAAGCGCCGGGAGGTTTTCTTGGGCGTTGATCGGGCCATGGCGTTCGCTTCTGCGGCGGAAGCTACCATCGGATGGCGAAGGGCGCGAGAAGAAGGGGAATCAATATCCAATGTCCAATGACCAATGTCCAATTTCCAAGTGGAACAGCCGCGGAAGGGGAACGGGAGTTCAGTATGGGATTGACGGGGAGGGGGCGGGGTTTTAAGAATTGGCATGAAGGCTGGGCCGGTCCGTGGTAGGGTGGCCCATCCATTTACGAAAAGGCGCAAGGCGATGGCGGAGAACTATATTTTGGTGGAGGGGGCGCGGGAGCACAACCTCAAGAACATTACCGTTCGGATTCCGCGCGGCAGCCTGTGCGTGGTGACGGGCCTCAGCGGCAGTGGGAAGTCGTCGCTGGCGTTCGACACGCTCTATGCCGAAGGGCAGCGGAAATACGTCGAGAGCCTGTCGTCCTACGCCCGGATGTTCCTCGAGCAGCTCCAGAAGCCGGAAGTGGACCGTATCGAAGGCCTCTCGCCGGCGATCGCGATCGAGCAGCGGACCGGCGCGGCGAATCCGCGGTCGATCGTGGCGACGACGACGGAAATCCACGACTACCTGCGCCTGCTGTACGCGAGCGTGGGGCACCAGCACTGCCACCAGTGCGGGAAGCCCATCGCGCGGCAGAGCGCGGAGGAAATCGTCAACCAGATCCTCAAGAAGCCCGAAGGCACGAAGGTGCAGTTGCTGGCGCCGCTGGTGGAGGGTCGCAAGGGCGAGCACGTCGAGGTCTTCGAGTCGGCGCGGCGGCTGGGCTTCACCCGCGCGCAGGTGGACGGCGAGATCGTGGAGATCGAGAACCCGCCGAAGCTGGACAAGCAGAAGAAGCATTCCATCGCGGCGGTGGTGGACCGGCTGGTGGTGGCGGACAAGATCCGCGGGCGGCTGACGGATTCGGTCGAGCTGGCGCTGAAGCAGGGCGAGGGGGTGCTGCACGCGCTGTTCCAGGAGCCGGGGGCTGGCGAGGCCTGGACGCCGCAGATGTTTTCGGAAAAAAACGCGTGCGCGGACTGCGGCATCAGCTTCGACGCGCTCTTGGCGCGGAATTTTTCGTTCAACAGCCCGTACGGCGCGTGCCCGAAATGCGACGGCCTGGGGCAGATGCTGGTGTTCGACGAAGACCTCGTCGTGCCCGACCCGACGAAGTCCATCGATGCGGGAGCGATCGCGGCGTGGCGGCCGGCGGGGCGGCGGGAGGCGATCTACCGCAAGGGGCTGTTGCGGGCGCTGGCGAAGTACCTGGGCTTCGACCTGGCCACGCCGTGGGAAGAGCTGCCGCAGAAGATCCGCGACGTGGTGCTGCACGGTTCGGGCGAGGAAGACGTCGAGTTGGGCTTCTGGATGCGCGGGGCGTGGCGGAAGTACCGCAAGCCCTTCGAGGGCGTCATTCCGAACCTCCAGCGGCGCTACGCGGAAACGGACAGCGACTACATCAAGCACAAGCTGGCGAACTTCATGAGCCGCCTGCCGTGCACGGCGTGCGGCGGCAAGCGCCTCAAGCCGGAAAGCCTGGCGTGCAAGGTCGCCGGCAAGGGCATCATGGAGGTCATGGCGCTCTCCGCGCGCGACGCCGCGGAGTGGTTCGCGAACCTGCCGCTGACGGAGCAGGAAGGGAAAATCGCCGCGGAAGTCCTGAAGGAAATCCGCCAGCGGCTGAAATTCCTGTGCGACGTGGGGCTGGGCTACCTGAACCTCGACCGCGAGAGCGGGACGCTCTCGGGCGGCGAGGCGCAGCGGATCCGGCTGGCGACGCAGGTGGGCGCGGGGCTGGTGGGCGTGCTCTACGTGCTGGACGAGCCGAGCATCGGCCTGCACCAGCGCGACAACGAAAAGCTGCTGCGGACACTGAAAGGCCTGCGCGACCTGGGCAACACGGTGGTGGTGGTCGAGCACGACGAGCAGACCATCCGCGAGGCGGACTACGTCATCGACCTGGGGCCGGCGGCGGGCGTGCACGGCGGAGAGGTCGTCTTCGCCGGGACGGTGCCGGAGCTGCTGAAATCGAAGACGTCCCTGACCGCGCAGTTCCTCAACGGCGAGCGGCAGATCGTCGTGCCGGCCGAGCGCCTGGCGCCGGGCGAGGCGTGGCTGGAGGTCTTCGGCGCGGCGGAAAACAACCTGAAGAACGTCGATGCGCGCTTCCCCCTGGGGCGGATCACGTGCGTGACGGGCGTCTCGGGCAGCGGCAAGAGCACGCTGGTGGACGACATCCTGCGGCGGGCGCTGTTCCGGAAGTTCTACGGTTCGAAGGAAAAGCCCGGCAAACACAGGAAGATCGCCGGCATGCAGCATCTGGACAAGGTGATCGTGATCGACCAGTCGCCGATCGGGCGGACGCCGCGGTCGAATCCGGCGACGTACACGGGCGCGTTCAACGGCATCCGCGACCTGTTCGCGCAGCTGCCGGGCGCGAAGATGCGGGGCTATGCGCCGGGGCGGTTCAGCTTCAACGTCAAGGGCGGCCGCTGCGAGAAGTGCAAGGGCGACGGCATCTTGAAGATCGAGATGAACTTCCTGCCGGACGTGTACGTGACCTGCGAGCAGTGCCGCGGGCGGCGCTACAACCAGGAAACGCTGGAAGTGAAGTGGCACGGCCAGAGCATCGCCGACGTGCTGGACATGACGATTGACGAGGCGCTGGAGTTCTTCGCGCCGGTGCCGGCCATCGCGCGCAAGTTCCGGACGATGAGCGAAGTGGGCCTGGGCTACCTGAAGGTGGGCCAGCCGGCGACGACGCTCTCCGGCGGCGAGGCGCAGCGCATGAAGCTCAGCGCCGAACTGGCGCGGCGCGACACGGGCCGGACGCTCTACCTGCTCGACGAGCCGACGACGGGGCTGCACTTCGCGGACGTGGACCGCCTGCTGCAGGTGCTGCTGCGGCTGCGCGACGCGGGCAACAGCCTGATCGTGATCGAACACAACCTCGACGTGGTGAAGACGGCCGACTACATTGTGGACTTGGGACCGGAAGGCGGCGACGAAGGCGGCCGGGTGGTCGCCTGCGGCACGCCGGAAGAAATCGCGGCGAATCCGGCGTCGCACACGGGCGAATACCTGCGCCCGCTGCTGGGGCCGGCCGCGCCGGCGAACCCGGCGAAGGCGAAACGAGCGAAAAAGAAGGCATGAGATTTTGGCGGGCCATTTTGTGGACGGTCGCGTTGCTGGCGTGCACTGCGCCGGCGCTCGCCCAGGAGACGGACGAGAACGAACCGCTGTCGACGGCGAAGCTGACGGTCGAGGAAGCCGGGCGGCTGCTGGCGACGGGGCGGGCGGCCTACGAGGACGGCCTGTTTCGGCTGGCGCGCCGCCGGCTGGAGGAACTGGTGGCGGGCGCGCCCGACAAGCGCCGCCAGGCCGAAGGCGCGCTGTGGCTGGCGCGGGTGGAATTGGCGATGGAACAGCCCGCGGACGCGCTGGCCACGCTGGAAGCGCACGGCGGCGGGGTGCGCGCGCAGGCGCTGGCGGCCGGCTATGCCCTGGCCCGCGCCCAGGCGCGCTTCGCGCTGGGCCAGCTGCCGGAAGCCGCCGCCGAGCTGGACGGATTCCGCGAGAAATTCGCCGAGCAGGACGTCGCGCCCGCGGCGCTGCGGCTGCTGTCCCGGATTTTCATGGCCCGCCAGGACTGGGCCGGCGCGCAGGATGCCGTGGCCTTGATCGCCGCGCGCCATCCGGAAAGTCCCGACGCGCCGGCCGCGGGCCTGGATTTGGCGACGGCCCTGGCCGCCGCGGGCCAGATCGCCGCGGCCGAGGCGGCGCTGGCGCGGATCGAAACGAACTACGCCGGCCAGGTCTGGAGCGAGCGCGCCGCCCTCAAGACCGTCGAGCTGCAACTGGCCCAGGGCCGCCGGCCGGAAACGATGGGCCGCCTGCAGGAAATGGCCGCGAACAAAAGCCTCCGTCCGGAAACCCGCGCGCAGGGCTACCGCCTCGTGGCGGAAGCGCTGGGGTCGGAATCGAACTATCCGGTCGCGCTGAAGATGATCGACCGCAGCGTGGCGGCGGCGGCCGATCCGCTGCAGCGGCTGGAGAGCCAAGTGGCCAAGGCGCGGCTGCTGCTGCAATCGGGCGCGACGGAAGCCGGCCGCGAGCTGCTGCGTTCCGTGGCCGCCAAGGTGCCCGACGAAACCCGCGCGGCCCGCTTGCAAATGGGCCTGGCCGACGAATTGGCGCGCATGGGCCAATGGGACGCGGCGGCGGCGGAATACCAGGTCTGGCTGGATGCGTTCGCGGGCGCCCCGGGCATGGCGCAGGCGCTGGCGGGCCTGGGGTGGGCGCTGTGGTCGGCCGGCCGGCCGGAGGAAGCCGCGGCGGCCTACGCCCAGGCGGTGGACCGGGAGACCGACGCCGCCCGCCGGCTCGAACTGCTCCAGAAGCTCGGCGACGCGCAGTTCGCGGCCCGCCGCTTCTCCCAGGCCAAGACGGCCTACGCCGCGGTGCTGGCGGCGGCGCCGACGGGCGGCGTGGCCGCGGCGCGCGCGCAGCTGCAGCTGGCCGCCGCGGAACTGGAACTCGGCGAGACCGAAGCCGGCGAGATCCGCCTGCTGGAACTGAGCCGCGCCGGGACGGCCGCGGAATTCGCGCGCGCGGCGGCGATGCGCCTGGGCGCGCTCTACGAAGACCGCGGCGCGCTGGAAAGCGCGATCGAGCAGTACGGGCGGGTCGTCGAGGGCTGCGCCGAACCGGAACCCTGCGCGCAGGCCCTGCTGGCGCGCGGCCTGATCCGCTACCGCCTGGGCGCCTTCGCGGCGGCGATGGACGATTTCACGCGGATCCGCGACCAGTTGCCGCAGACGAAGCCGGCGGAGCAGGCGGAATTCATGCGCGGGTGGTGCTTCTATCTGCTCGGCAAGGACGCCGACGCGCTGCGGGTCTGCGAGCAGTTCCTCAAGGACCATCCCGCCTCGGTTTTCGCCCCGGACGTGCGCTTCTGGCTCGGCGAGCACGCCTTCAACCGCGGCGATTTCGAGGTCGCCGAGCGCCGGTTCGCCGAAGTGGCGGCGGAATATCCGGACAGCCCGCGGGCGGCGGACGCGCTGTACTGGGCGGGGCGGGCGGCGACCGCGCGCCGGAAATACCTGGACGCGAACGAGCATTTCAACGCCCTGATGGCGCGCTATCCGGACAGCGCCCGCCTGGCCGAGACCCTGCTGGCCCAGGGCGACGTGCTCAGCGAACTGGGGCAGTTCGCGGCGGCGATTCTGGCCTTCAACGAAGTCATCGTGAAATTCCCCCAATCGCCCGAAGCGCTGGTGGCGTGGGGGCGCAAGGGCGACTGCCAGTACACGCT
>ERZ795051.2738-NODE-2738-length-19118-cov-4.328123_pt1 | contig 19118 bp, 21 predicted proteins | sample MGYA00375135_ERZ795051 | MGnify/ENA primary metagenome ERZ795051 (study PRJEB30180, sample SAMN05720222) | activated sludge metagenome | isolation source: Anaerobic digester | place: Japan | collected 2015-05-26 ... | reverse complement strand
GAATTTAGTTTTTAGCGGGCATGCTCTAAATAGAGTGTGTCTGCTAAATGGTATTATTGGCGTTATACCATTTTAGCACGTTCTACATCTAAATAAGATGTTGAGTGCGGGTGGGGTTTGTTGCGAACTTCGATTTATAACAGGTTTGTTAGAATGTATTTCTTGGTGACAGAAATGTAATTTTAATCTAAAGGGAAAAACAATGGTTGATTTTAAAAATGCAGGTAAAAACATAGACAGAGGTTCTAATAGCCAACGGGGAAAGTCCAAATTTATCTTTATCGCGAGTGTCTTATTTCTTTTAGGGGCTGTAGGGATTTGGACTTTTAAAGAATATGGTTCTCAAGAAACGCAAGAGCATGCAACAAGCGGAACGAGTAACGGTCCAGAAGATTCAAAGCCCCCTCTCTCTCAAACCGATGTTACTGTTGCGCCATCGGAATCTAGCCCTGAGAAAGACAGTGTCGAGGAAAAAACCGCAGAGCTTAGTCGATTAGCCCATAAAGCTGCCGAAATCGGAGACTATGAAAAGGCTATTAGTCTGTGCGACCAAATCTTGAATCAATATCCTCAGTCGCAATCTTATAATGCGGTTCTTTTGCAAAAAGAAAAATGGAGTGATGAAGTTGAGCAAAAGAAGCTTGAGAAACAAGTCGAATTGATTTTAGCCGAAGCCAAGAGGCTAAAAAGTGAAGGTAGACTGGAGGATTCGTTGAAATCAGTAAAAGAGTTACTGAAATTAGACTTAGACAATGCTGCTGGCAAACAATTGGAAATAGATTTAATGGCCCAGGTTGAACAACAAGAAAACGAGAAAAAAATAGACGCTTTACTCACTCAAGCTAAAAACGCCAGTCAAGATGGTAGGCATATTGATGCGTTGAAATATGTTAACGATGCCTTAAAAATAGACAAGAACGATGCCGAAGCTTTTCAGTTGCATACACAATTAGTTGCCGTTGTTGAGGATGAAGAGCTTCAATTGGAAAACCAAAAAATTATTGCTGATTTGATTAAACAGGCTGCAGGGTATGAATCCCAAAACAAGTGGATCGCAGCGTCTGAAACTTATTCAAAAATTCTAAAGATTGAGCCTGAAAACAAAAACATTCAAGAAGCCCTTTTAAATTGTAAACACAAGCATCACGTTAGTATGGCGCAAGAATTCCTATCGAAAGATGATATTTCAAGTGCGATTTTACATTATACGGAAGCGTTAGAGCTTTTGGAAAACGAGAATACTCGTTTAGAGATGCAAAAAACTCAAGCATTGCTGCAAAAGAGAAAGGAAGCCCAATACCTTAAGGATCTACTTGCCAAAGCTCAAGTTTCTGAAGGCTCGGGCAAATTAGAAGAAGCAATTGATTTCTACCAAAAAGCCGAGATGATCCAACATGACAAAGATATCTCAAATAAAATAAATGAATTAAAGGAGAAGGTCTCAGAGGAACAAAGAAAAAGTGAATTTATGAGACTTTTAACGGCTGCACGAACTAAAACTAGCCAAAATGTAGCAGAAGAGGCATTAGAGTTAATTGATGAAGCACTTACAATTTATCCTGATAATGAAGATTCCCTGGATCTGAAATTAGAAATACTTTCTCATATGCCAATACCAAAGGAAGTTACTCTGAGTAAAACTTTGAAAGGGCATAAAGGTTTTATTAATTCTGCCGGTTTTTCTCCGGACGGACAATATATCGTATCCGGCAGTAGTGACAATTCGGTCAAAATATGGGATACAAAATCAGGTAAGTGTATAAAAACTCTTGAGGGGCACAAACATAGTGTAACTGCAGTTGTTTTTTCTCCAGACAGCAAACTCATAGCATCGGGTGATAGCTGGGGGCATACTCTTAAGATCTGGGACATAAAATCGGGAAGATGCATTCATTCGACAGAGGTGCATGGTAGAGATATTCATGATTTATCTTTTTCCCCGGATAGCCAATATGTCGTAACGGCAGCAGGGGATAAACTTATTAAGATATGGCGAGTAGACACTTTAGAGAATATTAAGACACTATCGGGCCATAAAAATGGCGTATTTGCAGTTGAATTCATGCCTGACGGTAATAAGCTTGTTTCAGGCAGTTGGGACAAAACAGTCAAAATATGGGACATAAATAGTGGAAAATGTTTAAAAACATTGGAGGGGCACAGCGGGACGGTAGAGGATGTTTCTGTGTCTCCAGATGGCAAGCTTATTGTTTCATGTGAATTTTGGGGTGGGAAGATTGTTGTTTGGGATGCGATTAAAGGAGTAGAGTTACACAGAATACCTTCCAGCTTTTGGGGTTATCGTTCTGTTACATTCTCACCCTATGGTAATTATTTTATTGCCGGCGATTCTGATGGAAAGCTGTTTATGTTTGATACTCATACAGGCAAATTTGCTTTAGAAAAAAAGGCACATTCTGCCTTCCCAAATTATATCGAGTCTATAGCATTCTCTCCTGACGGCAGGAGTTTCTTATCGGCCGGATATGATAATAGCATAAAAGTGTGGTCAGTAAAATAATATATCAAAAGGCAATATTGATGCTATTAAGCTTTCTGTGAATAAAGTTACGGCAAAACTTAAGGATGACAGGACAATTGAGTACTAGCCGGAATATGATTGGTGAAGGGGGAATGAAGCAAGTATTTTTCACCGCAGACAAAAAATCTGTCGTCTGTTTCTTTAAGGATCAAAATGTTGCACGTGATACAATGGGCCAACATTACTTGAACCTTTTTTGTTGGCCAACAGGAGTTGTTGTTAAACCAAAATTTGGATTTATGATTCCTGGAATAATAAAAAATAGGGTCTTCGGAAAAATTTGTGGGTTAAAATAGATAAAATCTCTGCCTCCGCTCTGGAGCAGATTGGGACACCGCCCCTTTTGCCCCTTACGCATCGTCGCCAATCCCGCTTTTGGTGAGGATCGACGCCGACGCGACGGAGCAAAAGGGGCTTACGGGGCCAAAAGTGTTTTGAGGTTGAAATTATGCGGCTAAAAACTAAAGCTAACATGTTTGATTTCCTGTGCTTATGTGAATTAGGCTAAAAACTTACCCACAAATCCTTTTAAAGAGGCAAAAAATAAAGAAGCTGAGCAGAAAAATAACTTTCAGGACAAATGCAATCCAATTCGAGTGGAAGAATACAAAAGCTGATAAACGACTGTTGCAAGGGCTCTTTGCAGCGACATTCAATTGATTAATAGGAGTATTAACAATGGGTAGAAAATTTGGCTTTTCTTTTTCATGGAAAAGAGCACTTGGCATTTCAGGAGCTAAAAGTAGGATTTCAAGAAAAATTGGAATTCCTTTAACACGGTCAGGTAGGCAGAGGAAAGTTGGCCGAGCAGCAGGTTGTTTTGTTGCAACAGTAGCGTTCGGTAGCTATGACTCACCAGAGGTAAAATTCCTCCGGGCATTCCGTGATGAAGTCCTATGTAAATGTCTACCAGGTCGTGTTTTCATTAGACTCTATTATACAGTAGGGCCATCATTGGCATTATTGGTTAAGCATTCATCAATATTAAGAAAAATGGCTCGTACTCTCCTGAGTGCGTTAATTAGGATAATTGAACACCGTTTTGATCCCGAACCTACAGCCTAGCGGTTAACATCTAATGATTTTCAATATGATGTCAAATCAAGTATTATATGAAATAAAACTCTTTGACAAGTTCATAGAATCTTACCAACCCAACAACGACCCGCTGGATGCGATCAATGTTCCTCCATGCGATTCCAGCTTTGAACCAGAGGCAATGAGTACGTTATTCGATGAGCTATTTAGGTTCGCCGTCGCATCCGGCCATAGCTCGCTGATTTCAGTGCCGGTGCCGATTTTCTTTTTGTAGCCGCTGTTGACTGATTGCGAGGCAATCAAATTTCCAGCATATAACACAAACTGCTTGATCAATGACTCTCCCGTATCGGCCATCTGCCACTGGAACTCACCGCTCTTGGAATAAATGGTTAGCAAATTACAGGCATAATTGACCACTTCGGTCATATCCTCGTCGCCCCAGGAAAACTCGGCATCAAAAAGTTTGACCTCATCAACCTTGGACCGCCAGACAATCTCTCCCTTAACAGCAGTGATAGAACATAACTCACCATCTCTGATGTTTTCAATACCAATACCCGCATCAATAAATGAACTATAATTTGCAGATACCACCTCGCCGACCGCACAGTTATCCTGAATCCATAAATACCCCTTCAGGCAAATCAATAAATCATACAAGCACACATTCGTAGCATCATTGAGCATGCTGGAAACATAGACATTGGCCTTTTCATTATTGGCAACCAACCGCCCGCACCCCGCATCTGCCCCTACTCCAGCGGATAATTTCAAATGGATCGTGCATTCACCATCCACGACAATATCTTCACCGTCACAGTTGATTTCGAGCGGTTGTGCTTCAGTGCCAATGTTACCATTAAATCCCGCCGAAACAAATACTCCACCCAGATTAGGCGACCCCGTTCCGGCTGCATCGACATTAATGGTGCAGTTCTGGTATCGCTGGGCGGTGTTGTCATAATAGGCCCGGTCATTGAAATGGATCACATCATCATCAGTCGGTTTGGGGGTATTGCTACCGTCAGCGACGAGTTTCCAGTTGGAATCGACGTTGGGTGTGACGGTTTCCGTACCATCAAAGGTTTCGCCCCGGACGATTTCATAAGTCACGCCGCTTTGAGAAAGGCCTGTCGATTCGAGCTGCAAGTGGCCTGCATCTAGGACGCTGATGATTTCAAAGCCGCCCCATGTGGCCGCGTCACGAACTTCGATTTCCCAAGTCAGGCCGCTTTCGGATGTACCGGTATCTTCGATTACCAAGTGAGTCGCATCGGTAATGCTGGTAATCGCAAACTCGCCAAGATAGCCGCTTCCAACGCTCGTGAGTTTGACAGTCATTCCGACTTCAACGCCCATCGCATAGAAGTCTACACCCGATGCCGTGAACGCCGTGCCTGCAACGATGCCGTTCGTGCCTGAATACTTGGCTCCCAGCAGCGTAGAGCCGTTGAAGAGCTTGATCCTCATTCCGGCCTGGACGCCGGAGGTGTAGAGATTGATTCCGGATGCGGTCCACTGAGTTCCGGCAACAATCGAGTTTGTGCCAGACAGTAGGAGAAAGGGGATATCAATCACGATGATATCGGCCGTCGTTGAGGAATGGACACTATAGGTTCCGTCAATCGTAGATGTTCCAGCAATGGTGATCTCATCGCCTGCCATCAAACCATGCCCGACAGCGCCAATCCCGCACAGTCCACCGACGTTGATTAAGTCTCCTGCGTCAATCGTAAATGGCGTAATACCATCATAATCCCACTCGCCTTTGTGATTATTCGCACCGCCAAACCAGTATTTTTCAGCCATTATGAGGTTTCCTTAAAGAAGCTTTTTGGTTTTCGCCAATCCGGATTCTGGACTGGACAATTTTCTTTTTTGACATAGGCTTTTGCCGGAAGCCAGCATTTACACAAACTGCAGAACAATTTCGCTCCCGGCTGTTCATTTTGCTCAATGGGCAATGGTGGCCATTGGTCGAGTGTATCTATCTCGGCAACGAACTTTGCCAGACCGCCGTTCTTTTCAATCCACTCCAGATACTCCTCCTCGGTCAGATATGTATGATACTCACACCCCCGACAAGCTCGCAGTCTGACCGAGTGATACAAATACTTTTCAGCCGGGAGTAAATTGATTGCATCCAGAACAATCGCCAGATTGCCCGTTGCAATCGAAACCACCTTTTTTATTTTTCCGCAGCATCCCATTTTATGAAGTCCACACTGAGCCTAAAATATCTCCCATATATCTGTACTTCCAGTTATAGGCATTGATATTGGAAACCCCAAAATCCGAAACCGTCGAACCGGCAGGTACTTCGACGGTATATTCAAAAAAACCGTTCTCGTCCGGTGTCAGTGGGATTAACGTACAGCCCTGGAATATATCCCAATCACTGCCAAGAAAGTCATACCGGAAAAAATCACACGCGATGTTATCTTTCATGATGACTCGTTTGGTGTTGACGCCATCGACGCCTCCCCACAGGGCAAATCGCCATCGGCAGTGGGCGGCGGAGCCACCATTGATATAATTGACCTCCCATGTGTCATATCCAACCGACATATAATCGCAAAAACCCAGGAAAGAAAGCTGTCCGCCATACCCGTTGAAGGAGGGCCACTGCCAGGATTCGTACTCGGGACAGCAACACGTCTTTGATGGTTGAAGCGATTGTATCCAGGCAGCATACTCGGGCGTACCGTATGCCGGAAACGGTTCAGGCCGAGGTGGAAACAAATTGCTCAATGAGTAGCTTGTTTCGCATTCGGTGATTGGGGCAGAACCACAAAACAGATAATGCCACTGCCACCAGTTGTCCGTAATGGTCCTTTTTAGCTGGCGAATACTGAAACGGCGGTCGTATCCGGAACCGCCGCAATGGCCATGTCCCGCTGTGACCTGAAACTCCAAGGTCCACTCCAAATCCCCATTCATCGGCCCTCCAATATACCAGGCACTCCCACTGGCCCAATACATCGAGCCAAGGTGCAAACAATAGACGCCGTTGTAATCGTGATGCCAGGCATTCTCAGGTCCTTGAGGGCCATTCAGTACATTCAGCCCACTCACTGAAACCAGCATTCCGGTCGGGGAACGGTTCAGACCTCCGTAATCACCATCGGGGTTTGACAATGTACTGCAAGGCGGGTACGGAATGAGATTGCTATACGTCGGGGTTGAACCTATTTTTCGCCATTTGAGCGTTGTTTGAGTGGTTGGCCTGTCGGCCTGTGATGCAGTATGAGCGACTTTGCACTCCCAGATATGCAGGCAATACAGGTAATCAGGCGGGATTTCACCTCTGCCGAAGATAATATCACCCACCTCGTAGCTGTTGCCCTCGGTCCAAATCGGAAACTGCGGGACAAAGCACCCCAGATTGAGTTCGTTGTATGCCTGCATAAGACACCGCAGCAGTTTCGCAGAGCCGGTATTGGACCGATACAATCTATCAGTATCGATGCTTCGGCAGAGCGGGATAATCGGATTACTCATGCGACCACCTGCGTTCCTTCAATCGGGATAATGCACCACCAATTCCCACCCCGTTTCATGACCGGGATGGGCACGCCATCAGTCAGTGTAAAATGACCATCTTCGATGTTCGAGCAATTCAGCAGCTTAAAATACACCGTCACGAGTGTCCCGGTTCCATCGGTATCGAGAAAGCAGTCCAGTGTGTTCCCGAATCCCGCATCTTCAGAACAAAATGCCCACCGCAGGGAGTTGCCGGTGGAACCATACCGCAGAACCGCCCATTTTTGACCAGTGCCTGCTTCTTTATAGAGGATATAGCACAGCCCCTGGTCAGCGCTGATGAGTTGGGTTGTATCATCCGGTTTAACTGTGGCATAGTTATGCGAAGCGTCCTGGACAAATAATCGGGTTGTGACGATCCCATCCGCCCATGCCCGACCGATGGCACCGTTCTTGATGGGTTCAGCACAGATTAAAAACCTGCCCGTCTGGTGGGATTCAGTAGGCATTTCTCCGGTAAAGACGGTACGGCTGACAAACGCAGGAAGCGCCGTCTGTGGGTCGAACACAATTCCCGCAATTCCCAATATACCAAAACGCCCAATATCGGTACCGCTGATATTCTTAACTAATACAAAATCATTATTCCCGCGAGCGCCTTTGGCCTGCATGGATAGACCGCTAAGTCGGTCTTTCTCAATCAGGCCGTTCAGTTCGTTATAGGTCTGGGCTCCAAACCGGAATTTTTCGCCTGCGGTGACGTGTTTTGCCATTACAACCTCAACCGGTCAAAATCTTTATACGGATACACCTGCTCGATATGGACCGAGACAGGTTGCTTGATGAGGGTCTGGGCATTTGAATCTTCGGCATCGACATACTGAACCCACAGATATTCCCATCCCGCTTTGGCAATGCCTCCAATATCGCCAACGACGATTCCTGACATATTCGGGCTGGCCGAAAACCGATAAACCAGTTCCCAGTCATCCGAGCCACGTTTAGTGCCGCTGGCCCCTAAAAACAGAACTTCTCCGGCGGCATACTTGCGAAAGTTCCGGCTGTTGACCGTTCCGGTTAATTCAAACAGCGTGGCTTTATAATTATCATCCACAAATGCTCTATTTTTGTAGTGGACCTCACTGAAGCTGTAGACGGGAACGGTGATATCCACGCCTTCGACCGAATCGGCGGTCACACCAATGGCACCCATAAAGTTTCCGGCAACAGCACCCGGCCGTGCATAGCGTCGGACCGTTCCTAAGCTTTGGGTGATATGCTGACTGCCGCCACCGGTGTCGAATTGATACACCGATTCTCCCGTTGGCTGGGTACTTTGATAACCATACCGAGCATTGCCCAGCCAGATCGCCTCGGCAATCGGTTCAATTCTATAGCTCAGACGCGGGAGATTATCGAATGCCTGGGGTGCCTTACTGGCCAGTTGTGTCAGCGCCTCGTCGTAATCATCCGTGCCCTGAATCACAAAATTCAGCTGTGCCGATGGGTTGGTGCCGCGGACGACATCACGGGATTGAAATTTTTCACTGACAGTAACACTCATTATGTGAACGTCGCTCCATTGTTACGGGATTCATCGAGAATCCGTTTGGTATTGCGGGCGGTTTCCTCGGTGGCCTTGGCGGTCCGGTCGGCGGCACTGCCGGTGCCAAGTCCCCAGGCCGCGGTGGCATTGAAGGTTCCGGTGACGCTGATTTTATTGGCCGCTTCGGTCAGAACGTCCCCGACATCCATCCAGGCAGTGTTGGCTTTTTCCACCGCTTCGGGTTTTGCGAGTTCTTTTTCGGCACGTTTATCCTTGGCCCGGCTGATAGAGTCCTTCCATTCCTTTCGTGCCGCCTCTAAATCCTTGGTGTTTTCAGCCATGCGGGCGTTGTATTCATCATCCAGGGCCTGATACTTCTCGGCATGTTGACGGCCGATCTCTTCCAGTGTCGCATCATTCATCCGTGCCGCCTGGTCCCGCTGGGATTGACGCTCGGCCTCGCGTTCGGCGAGCTTTCGCTGTTTTTCATCTTCGATTGATGCGATGGCCTGCTGACGCTGGTCCTCGACCATCTTGTTTTCAGTTTGAAGATCGAAAGAATCATCGAACAGAGATTTAATCCAGTTCCACGCCTTTTGTGCCCCGGCCTTGATGTTCTCCCAGGTTTTTGCAAAGAACGATACAAATCCCTGCCAGCAACGGCTGAAAAAGGCCGTCGTTTCAATCCAGCCGACTTCCAGGCCGTGCCAGACTGTCTGGGCGGCGGCCACCATGCCATAAAAAGCGTCATACCCGATGCGGATGAAGAAGTTGCGAAAGTTGAGCCATGCTTTTTCCAGGACATTGACGCCTCGCGTCCATTCCATCTTCAGTGTCAGCCACAGAATCTTAGCCGCTAAGGCAATATCGCCAGCGGCCATCGCGTCGGCAATCCCCTGATAAGATGCAATCGCATCATCCTCGAGAATGGAAAACTTCTGCCCCAGCCAATCGAGGGCTTTGCCTGCCACATCGGTCGTATAGACCAGATATACGCCCAAGGCACCGATGGCGGTAATAACCAAACCGATGGGTGAGACCAAAAATGCAATCGCTGAACCGAGCATCTTAAACACCGTGCCCACGCCGGTAATCACGGCACTGATTTTGCCAAAAGCAAGCCCCAATCCGCTTATAGCCGTGCCCAACACCACCAGTGCAGCACCACCAGCAATAACTGCTAATGCAATCTTGCCAATACTGACAATGACCGCATGGTTTTCTTGTATCCAGGCGTTGATCTTGACGGCAATATTGGTAATGACATCCGTGATTTTCTGTAAGGCGGGCGCTAAGGCCGCACCGACATGAAAGGCCGTCATTTTGACGACTTTCCAGAGCCGGTCCATCGCATCGGTAAAATCCTCGGCGGCCTTGGCATCCTCACTTCGCATTGTCAGGCCCAACCGCCGGGCTTCTTCCTGTAGTGCATTGATTCCTGCAGCACCTTGTTCGAACATCGGCAAAAGATTCGTACCCGTTCGACCAAACAGCGACATCGCAATAGCGGCCTTTTTGGTCGGGTCTTTGATTTTACCGATTCGCTCGGCCAGCAATTTAAACTGCTCTTCCGGCGATAGACCTTCCAGGTCCTTATAGGTCAAGCCCAAATCCGCCAGTGCATCGACGGCCGTACTCAATCCGCGACCGGCGTCATAGATGCTCCGCTGCATCTTACGGAAGCCATTTTCCAGCGTCGCAAATTCAGTTCCGGTTTGCGAGGCGACAAACTTCAGTTCCGAGAGGGTCTCGACAGAAAGACCCGTGCGTTTGCTCATCTTGGCGACCTGGTCGCCCATCGAACTGAACGCTTTGGCTGAGCCAATCAACGGCGTCAATAATCCAGCCCCGATGGCCATCATTTTTAGGCCCAATGTGCGGATACCGTTGCCGAAGGCGCGGAGTTTACGTTCCGCAGAACGTAGACCCCGCACCAGTTTGCTGTCATCAGCAAACAATTCGACAAAGGCACGCCCGGCTCGGATGGAAGTGGTATTAGCCATGGGTTAATCCTGCAAAAAGAGGGAGCGGTGTAGAAAAAGCGGACTGCCGGAACTGCCCCGACCTCTCAATCCTGGGAGGATTGCGGGTCTCTCTTGACCCCTCGCCCGCATCAATACGCCACACTAAATCGTCATGCTTGGGATACTGTTTAGTCCAGTTGATTGGACTTTCACGAAGAAGTTGTTTTCGCTGTTTATGGCCACATAAGAACTGACAATATCGAAACTGCTTACCGCGAACGCGTCGCAATCCCATGCCGGTCCAGACCGCTTTGCTGCGGCTGCCGAATCGGGTAATCATCAGGCGTGGATGGACCGGCTCGTTATTTTCGGTTAGATAGATTTCCGTATTGATATAGCCGCCATAGAGCCAGTTACTGCCCTGATAGACATAGCCGGGTTTGCCACGGATACCATCGGCCCATGTATAAAGCAGAACTTTTTCCGGCTGATTGGCCTTGAACCAGTCGGCACAACCTGCCAGAAGCTGGCTTTCCGTATTACGCGGCAAGTCCTCCCGACAACACAGCCGACACAGTTCCCAATAGTCCGGCGTATCCAGCGACGGAAATAATAGTTGAATGGTATGCTTAGGCCGCACACCCCAACCCCAGATGGCCACTCCGCCCAATCCCCGGTCATCATAGAAACCCAGAGATACCATACAATGCGGCGGGAAAATATCGCTGTAGTGATACGCTAAACACAGCTGTTTGGCCTGTTTTAAGGGAACTGTGTCAACTGTAATCATACTTACGTGGTCGCCAAGGTGTTGATTTTCAGGTCGGTGATAACCTTATCTTTGCGCCGGTTGTCGGCAGACGTACCCAATCCGAGTGCACCACCCAATAGACCAATTCCGATGGGAACCAGCGCCGCGGGATTCAGTGTGCCATCAGTTGCGCCAATGGCTACGACACCGATAGTATCCAACAACTGCTGTTTAAATTCATCCTGACGGGTCAAATCATCCAATCCGGTCTGCACACGCTCGTTAAATGCATTGACCTCTTCGTTAAATGCGGCAACCTGCCCATCCAGTTCAATGCGTTTGACGGAAAAATCCTTCTCGCCTACCAGTGCCTGTCTTTCAAATTCACTGCGGGACACTTTAGGAGCAGTCCCATCAGCGGCAACACTTAAACCGGTCGTTGCTGATTCACAACCAGTCATGCTGACCACAATGCTCATGGTCAGGATAAAGATAACCACTGACGCGACCGTGTAACGATTGTGATCCAGCCAATTAAATACCGAGTGCAATACATCATCTTTCATTTTTTGTCTCCTGTGAAAAAGTGTTTGAGGTGTGAAATGTTTTCTTTTGTAACGACAATCACATCCGGCCGGGATGTTTTTGGAACATAGGGATTAAAGTCCGAGGGTTTGAATGCGCGTGTCTTTTTGGGGTCGCGATTGACATTGGCAATCAGCGCCATGACCGAGGCGGTATGCTGCCATGCATCCCGATGATGCCCTTCGGCCATCCATAGAAGCTCTCGCAGCGTCAAGGGCCTGGGGTCGACCCCGAGGAATCCGGCGATGTGCCAGACAGTGCACCATCGATCAGCGTCTGGAGGTCCATCGCTGTGATTTTGGCCTCGATGGCGGCCGTCGCCTTGTCGATCAGTTGCATCTGGGCCGCGACCGCCTTGGCCCGGTCGGAGCGGCCGCGGCTTCGGAAAAAATCAATCAGTTCCTCATAAAACGCCTTTTGCCCGGCCAACAGTGTGGCACCATCAAACGACATGCGAACATCCGCATCGGTGACGTTGTGCTTTTCAAACTGGCTCTCCAGCAGTGCACACAAGACCTCACCTAAGAGCATCTCATCGGTGCCTAACTGCGTTAACAGTGGCGGGTCGCCATCTTCAGGACGCAGGAGGTCAATATTCAGTTTGTCTTTAACCCGCATAGCCGTGCCTAAGTTGAGGGCAATCGTCCAGGTCCGTCCGGCCGCATCATTAAAACATTTCATAGTTTCCTCATTTCTTCATTCTCAATTCTTAATTCTTAATTCCCTGCTTCATACCACTGACCAAACGCGGCGAGTTTGGCGGTGACACTAACCGTGACGGCCTCTTCCAGTGCTTCACTCCGCGAGAAGTTGGTAATGGACCAGTTGCCCACCGGACCTTCGGCACCGGTTTCATCGTGAGCACCGGTTAACACCGCCAAGGCCACGGTTCCAGCCGACAGGAACGCCGCCTTAATCGCCTCAAATCCCGCATCGCCGGGTTTCCACACCATCTCGAACTCGCAGGTGCACTCCCGCAGTGTCGGAGCTGTCGCCCGCCAGCCGCTGTTGGCGCGGGTCGTGATGTCGGCCTCGCCAGCCTCCAGAGAGAGTGTCACATCCTTGACGTTGCCCATCTCGGTCAGCGTGGATGGATTCAGGGTCGATGGGTCCGCCACCGCAGCGCCCTGATAAATCTTGGCGTTCATGCCCAATAAAAAGTCAGCCATTTCAAATTCTCCTTACAGTCGAATTTAGGCCTGAGGCCTGAGACCTGAGGCCTGAGGTTTTATTTCACGGAATCCTTCCACAGCGCGGGAAGGGTTTGTTTTTCCTTTTCAAAAGCCGGTCCCATGTAGGGTCGTGCGGCAATCTTGACACGTTTTTTCCCGATGGCAGTCCTGCCGCTATACTCCAGTGTATGCGGCGCATCGGTGTTTTTCTGATTGAGCCGTTCGGGACCGATGACGACACTGCGCTTTTGTGTGTCATAGCCAAAGAAGATAAACCGCTTGAGTAGCCCGGTATGACTGGATGGCGGCGTTCCCGGAGCCGACGGCTTCTTTCGCTTGCGGATACTGCCCTTGGCCGTTCTGCGAACAAAGGCACCAAAGCGGCTTAGCACGCTGCGTGTCGCCTTATCCACCGAGCGAATCACCTTGGGACTGTCAAAGAACAGATTTTTTATCTTCATCGCTGCCATAAGTGCTATGCAGGTGTAGTTCGAATCCTTCCAAAGACATCCAGCGGGAATTCCGTGGGATTGACAAGAAGCCGATGCGGCATAATCAGCCGCCAGCCGGTCACCATCGCGTCGGTTTCCGAGGGTACCTGTGCATCGTACAACTGAAAATCATATGATCCGTTGGGCAGTCCCTCCGGCAGGACAACCGGCCAGCCCTTTATGACAGCGTCTTTGTTGCCTAACGACAGCACGGAATCGCCATACGCCGGCGCGATCGCCAGTGTCTTGGCGTTTTTATCCCAAACCCAGCCGTCGTCCATATGCACTAAGCGGTAATACGGAAACAGATAATCCCCATAGAGAATAAAGGCGTTCATATTGATGCATCCTTTCTAAACAGATAAGCGGCCATGCCATAAAGGCACTTTTTGAGTCCAAAGAGTCCCTTCATGGCTGGAACTGGGCGCACATCCAGATATGGAAAGCCATTGTTATCGGAAGGCGAGATGTTCCAGACCGTTCTAAAGTTCCAGCCATTGTAACTGGCCCGCTCCTGCCCTTGCGCCAGCGATAAACGCTGGCCGCTGGCGCTGGTACTGGCGGGATTGTCGCTGATCCAGTAGCTGTTTTGGGTCTTTGTACCGGCATCTAAGCCGGTCAACTGGCCGACGGCATTGCGGCCGGAGGCCAGGCCCTTGGCATAGCCATTTAGAATAGTCAGCTTGACATCCTGCGTCACCTGGCCGATTAGTCCGCCCACGTTGTCGCAATTGGCCCCGCCGCTGACATTGCCCAGGGCAAAGCAATCCTTGACCCGCATGCTCAACGACCAGTTGGCCACCGTACCGATCAGGCCGCCGAGATTGACCAGATTGGGCCGGTAGGTCTGGCCAATGAGTGTGACATTCGACCAGCAGCGTTCGACGATACCCCCGCTGGTTCGCCCGATCAGGCCGCCCTGATTGTTATACCGGGCATACAGAACCCCCGTCGCCGAACAGTCCCGGACAATCGTCATCCCCCAGGCGTCGCCAATTAACATTCCGGATTGACCATCGCTATACAGCGTGCTGTTTCGCAGATGGACATTGACAATCGTCGCCTTCTGAACTTGGCCAAAGAAACCCCGATCCGTCAGATAGGTGGTCCCGGACGACCAGTTGTAGATTTTATAGCCCTGACCGTCATAGATACCCCTGAACCGATTGGAAGGCGTTCCTATCGGGGATGCAGTCCCGATGTATGTGATATCCTGTGTCTGTTTGTAATGGGCCAAAAGCGTTGCAGCGGTGTAGTTAATCATCTGGGCATCGCTGCTACTGGTAATGGCGATAACGGCCGATTCAATCACTAAGTTGTCCGCCGATACATCGCTTTGCTCAACCCAGGCATCAACAGCCGGAAACTGGTCCTGGGATGGTGTTACGGCCGAAAAAATCAGGACATCCTCCTCGTCGTCATAGAGCCGCCATTGCCATTGCGTAACGTCGGGGGCCTCCTGCCAGCACTCAATCCAGCCGCCATATTGGCCGCTGTAGGTTCCCCAGTTATCGACATAGAGTCCGTTGAGGGAAGGATGGTCCAGTCCACTCACTCGCATAATAGGCGGTCGGCTCATCCCTTGACTCCTTCCGGGGACTTAAACACCTCCGGGTACAGGAACTTTAAGCGGGATTCTTCCTCGATAAGCCGCTGGATTTCCTGGTCGACGACGGTTTGGGGATGCGTTTCGATATACCGCATCTGGATAGCAATGACGTCCTGCATGGACACAGGACCGTGTGAATCCTTACCCGTCGGCTTGTCAGCCAAAAAGATCTGGGCCTTGCTTTTTTGCTCATCCAAAAATGCCTGGGCGCCGTCTTTACTGCGCAACAGATCAATCCGGTCCGTTAAGGCCTTGGCCGTATCTTCAACCTGTAACATTTCAGAGGGGGTCATTGCACAACCTTATAGTGGACGGTTAAAACGGACGTAAACAGACGCTTTTCGGATAAATGCTCCGGTGCATAGACCGGCTCATTGGCGATAGTGACAAAGACGGCCTTGGGCTGCGAAGCTAATGGACGACGATTCAAAAATGTCACAATTTCACTGACAATGCCGCTTAAACGCTGGACCTCTGCATCCGTATCCTTGCCAATCTTCTGCTGGATGCCAATATCAATGGCAACTTCAAAGCTGCTGGACTGACGCGTGATATTGGCAATCGCCACGGACTTAGGGACAACTGTAACGGTTAATGCCTTCAACTCAGACAACTCGTATTCCGGTAAAACCCGGCGCGTGACCACCAACGGTTCACTAAATGCGTCGCCGTTCAGTTCGACTACAATTGCATCGGCAATGTCAATCGCCAGTTTCATAGCCACCCCAGGACTAAAGTTGTCGCCACGGAGCCGACGACCGTTGAGACAATCCCCATCAGGAACCACACCACCTTGCTGCGGTTGGTCCGGTCTTGTTCCAGGCGGTTCCAGGCGGACCTGGATACCCGGTTTGCCGTTGCCGCGAATGGCCTCATCGAGTCCATCGAGTTTCTTGTGAAGCTCAGCGAACTCACCTTTACACACATTTTCATATTGTTCATTGCTGCAGGTCATAAAAAACTCCGGTTTTTTAGCTGGTTAGCGAGTAGCTGTTTAGCAGGTTAGCAGGAGAATGTTTTTTAGCTAATCAGCTACCTGCTAATCAGCTTTGTATGAATCCGATACGTCTTTTGGTTTGGGCCTGTCCAGCGCCAAGAGCCCTGTCCAGCCAGGTTCATCACTTCAAATTGCCGGCCGTTTGCTACAAGGATGTCGCCCGCCTCTGGCTCAAACCCAAGCGTCTGGGCCTCGACCAGAAAATCCCACACAAAAGCCCCGACCGAAATACCAGTGTCATCTTCAGTCTGGTATTCCGTCTTTCCATACACCGCATCGACGGTATGTGATTGGGCATCCCGCCGATACTCCACCGGGCTGGAACAGAAGCCCATCAGCCGCTGTTCCAGCCAATCCAAGCCAGAATTAAGCCTATTGGTCATAGGTCCTTTTCACCCCCAGTCGGGACAGGCGGCTAGCGCCTGTCCCGATTGCTAAAGGAGGAGAGGAGGATGGGTTATTGGTCCAATTTAATCAAACAGGTCGTGTCGGTGGTCGAACAGGCCTTGACCAATTTGCCGATCAGTTTATTGGTCCCGGAATCGGCGGTTTCCTGGGCGTTGCCGTCGGCGACGTCCCAGTACATCAGCGTTCCGACGCCTGCGTCCGTACCTGTGCCGGTGGGCTTGGGAAACTCAAAGACCCCTTCAATCGCCAGAGCGCCTTTCTGGCCGGCGGGGATGTCGAGTTTGGCCACGCCGACCAGTTCGCCCTGGACAATGACATCACCAGCACTGACATTGGAACCGGGCGTGTAATCGATGGATTTTCCATCTTGAATAAATCGTGCTGCCATAAAAAATGTCCTTTCAAATTAGCTTGTTAGCTTGTAGCTATTTAGCCAGTTAGCTTTAAGATGCGTGCTTCGCACGCTTACTATTTTTCTAAACAGCTACCCGCTAATCTGCTGTTCTTATGCTTCGCCTTTAACTTTGAGTCCACCGCGATAATCCTGCTCACGAACCCCGAAGTCGATATAGCCCCGGAACTGAATACCGAGGGTATTGAAATCCGCATCGGTTTTCTCGACGGTGGGGCGGTCCACACCGTTCAGGAACGCGACCTCAAACGCCGGCAGCCGGTTGGGATCGGCCAGCAGATACCACGCCTTGCTGGAGGCCCCGGTAAACGATGCGTTGGCCAGATAGGCGCTGGAGACCACATCGAATTTACCGACGTGCGGGTTAGTAGCGGGTTTGCCCTTATTGGCGGTGGTGGTTTCATTCAGCAACAGCGACGTCATCAGCAGTTGTGCGGCCACTTTCAGTGCCGTCGGTACCAGCAGAATCGAGGCGCCAATCCCCAGAGGCCGGCCATTGGGCTTGGTCTGCTCGCTGAATAAGACCTCGGCCGCCGTCAGGGCATCGACGCTCAGGGCTGTGTCGGCGCCTTCCAGGTAGTTCTTGTGAGCGGTCGAGAAGAAGCTGTTGGGATTGCTAAGCAGCAGTCCCCAGACCGCATCGGCAATCGCCTCAGCAGCGCCCATGCCAATGGAACGCGGGATGTCGGCAAAGGCCCCCAAATCATCATTGATAATCATTTGGCGCGTCAGGGCAAACATGATGCCGTGGGTGTCGGCCTTCTGGCCAAAGCTCATCTCGCTGAGCTTACCGTGTTTGAGTTCCCCATCGGCCCCGACCTTCTCAAAGGTGAAGCTGCCGGTCATGCGGTAGCGGGTGTGCTCCTTAAAATCGTTGACGCTGGCGATTTTACAGACCTTGCGCCAGGCGTCCTCGATATAGTTGTAGCCTTCCAGGAGCATCTTGTTGGCGACGTTGGAGAGGATTCCCGGCAGGGACATCGTCGAAAACGCCGCGGCAAGCCAGCCGGAGGCGTCCCGCCGAAACCGCGGGAAATGCGCAACGCCCGAAATCCGCTCACAATATTCCTGGATGCCGATGCCGCGGAGCCGCTCGGCGGCGTCCAGGGTAGCGGCATCATAAGCGGCCTGCATCCGGGCATCCGGAACACCCGCTGCCATCAGGGCGACGGCTTCATAAATTTTCGGATCGCTACTGGAACGCTGCACATGCACAGCCGGTGCCTTGGGCCGCGAGGCCCGCAGAACTTCCAGTTCACACTTGGTCACATCCCAGCCCTCGGCGATGGCCTTGGCCTCGATGTCGGCGTGTTTACCGTCGCAGACGGTGCGGATGGCCGCAATCCGCTGGGTTTCAGCAGCCATCTTTTGACGCATGTCGGCCACGGGGTCGGATGCCGCCGCGGCCTGGATTTTTTCCGGGGTGTCGGACGGTTTTGTGTCTGTCGTTTCATCCATCGGGGTGTCCTTAGGGGAAAGGGGGGTGTCGTTTTGTTTTTCAGGCTGGGCCTGACCTGCCGCGACGGTCGCGGTCGTCTGAGTGTCTGCTGCGTTATCCACGAAACTGATCTCCTTAAGAATCGATTGTCGTATTACATACAAAGGACCGTCAAAGGTCCTGCCATTAACGTGTACCTGACTGCCATTGGGAATAAACTCGGCTTCCAGGATGTCGGCTCCGATACTGGCCTGCCAGGGAAAACCGCGTGATCCGCTCTTGGCCACATCGCGTGCCCAGGATGTGTCCCGTGAAATCAACCCCTCGGCCAGGATCTGACCGTTCTCGATGACCACGCGGTCGGTATGGCCCACCCCCTGTTTGGGATTATGGTCCAGCCGGATAGGGATATTTTGTCTGTCGATGGACAGTCCTTCCAAATCCACCACCACCGGATGCATAAATCCCGCAACCTTCATCAGGCCGCCGGTATAGGCGACCATCGAAAACTTCGGAATCGCCTTATCGTCCGCCGCCGCTTCGATGGTTAAATCACATTGAAAGTGAATGTTTTCAGGGATGTTATTCTTCGTCGTCATCGTCATTCTCCAAAACACTGACTGTTTCCTGTTGTTCTGTCAGAAGGCCCAAATCGGTCATGAGTTGTTTTTCTTTGGCA
>ERZ795051.2733-NODE-2733-length-19141-cov-3.876925_pt1 | contig 19141 bp, 21 predicted proteins | sample MGYA00375135_ERZ795051 | MGnify/ENA primary metagenome ERZ795051 (study PRJEB30180, sample SAMN05720222) | activated sludge metagenome | isolation source: Anaerobic digester | place: Japan | collected 2015-05-26 ... | reverse complement strand
GAGCCATAATTAGTGTTAAGTAAATATACACTGGTAAACATTACAGGCTCTCCTGAGTTTTGTTCATAAACAAATCCTCTTATACTTCCATATTGTTGACCATATGAAACATACTGTTGAGTTAATAAAATAATTAAACAAATATTTTTAATAATATTTTTTAATGTTCTATTTTTTCCTGATAATTGGGATAATTTTAATATAAGTTTCATAAAGTTGTTCATATAACGTCTTAACAAAAGTAAATATATTGTTATAATAATAAACTTTTGTTAATTAAAATTTTGAAATATTATTTTTTTGAATAGAATTATGTAACAAAGTAATATTTTCTTAAAAAAAGTTAATTTTACAGTTCAATAACTATACTTAGTTTAAAATATTATTAATGAATTATAATACAGTAAATTATTATTCTATTCCATTTTTGTTTTATGCTAATGATATTTACGATGATAAGGCTATATTTGATAAGGATGAATCACATCATTGTATTAAAGTACTTAGAAATAAAGCAGGTAATAAAATTTGGTTTACTAATGGTAAAGGTTATTTATACGAAGGTATAATAGTGTCTGATAATCCCCAACAATGTATAGTTCAAATTATTAGTTTTGTAAGGCAAATAACAAGTAAAGTTAAACTTACTTTGGCTGTTTCTCTTATTAAAAATAATTCTCGTTATGAGTGGTTTTTAGAAAAAGTTGCTGAGTTAGGTATATATAGCATACAACCTTTAATCTGTGAAAGAACGTATAAGTTAAATTTTAAAAAAGAAAGAGCCGAAAGAATTATATTATCTGCTATGAAACAATCGCTAAATACTATATTATCTAAAATTCAAGAGCCATTATTGTTTAATGAATTTTGTGATAGGTGTGAATCGCAGCAAAAATTTATAGCGTTTTATAATAAAAATAATTTGCATTTGCAATTATCAATGAAACGAAATATAGATACTGTTATTGCTATTGGTCCTGAAGGAGATTTTTCTGATAAAGAGATTAAAATGGCTTTAAATAAAGGATTTGTTCCTGTAAATTTAGGGAATTCTAGATTGCGGAGCGAAACTGCTGCTATTGTATCTGGAGTTATTTTTAATAGTGTTAATAATATATGATTAATAATAATTAAAATAATTATATATATGATGACGACCAAGTTAATAAGATTTTTGATTTATTTTATTTTACCTTTATTATCTTTTGGGCAGAAAACGGGAGAAATACAAATAGCTTTATTAAAGTATAATGGTGGAGGTGATTGGTATGCAAACCCTACTTCTTTACCTAATTTAGTAAAATTTTGTAACGAAAACATTAATACTAATATAAGTAACGATATTGCAACTGTAGATGTTGGCAGTAATGATATTTTTAATTATCCTTTTATACACATGACAGGGCATGGTAATGTTGTTTTTTCGGATCATGATATTAGAAATTTGAGAACATATTTAATAGGAGGTGGTTTTTTACATATAGATGATAATTATGGCATGGATAAATTTATCAGACCTCAATTAAAAAAATTATTTCCTGAAACAGAATTAGTAGAATTACCTTTTAATTATCCAATATATCATCAAGCGTATAATTTTGATAATGGCTTGCCTAAAATACACGAGCATGATGGCAAACCACCACAAGGTTTTGGGATAATATGGGAGAATAGATTAGTTTTATTTTATACTTATGAATGTGATTTAGGAGATGGATGGGAAGATCCTTCTGTACATAACGATTCAGAAGCTACTCGTTTAAAAGCCTTACGTATGGGTGCAAACATAATAAAATATGTTTTTACCCAGTAATAAAATTTATTTAATTTAAAATATAACTTTTAACATTAAACTTTTAGATTGAGAAACCTTATTACTAAAGTTTTAGGTTTTTCAATAACTTTTTATGTTTGTAAGCTTAATAAGTTTATAATTATTTGATAAGAGTCATTTTTTTTGTCAAACGGTTATTGTCAGTTACAAGAGAGTAATAATATGTACCGGGAGCAAGTTCATTACTAATAGTTATTGTGTAATGTCCAGCTTTTTTGAAACCCTCATTAATAGTCATTACTAAATGGCCTTTGATATCAAATATTTCCATTTTAACGTTTGAATTTTTTTCTATAGCATAAGGTATAGTAGTATTAACAATAGCAGGGTTAGGACTATTTTGTCCTAGTTGAATACCATTAATAAACTTATCACTGCCATCAACAACACCAGCACTGGCATTGACTATGGGGAATATAGCTATACCTACGTCTAAAGGATTTCCAGAAGAGCTAAAAACATGTGATAATTGTGTCCAGAAAGGATTACCAGAAGCAGGGCGATATTTCCACCATGTATATTCTATGCCGTTTATTGCTGAGCCACCACCATCTGCAGAGCATACAATACCTATAGTATCATTGTTAGTGTAAAATTGATCAAAATTAACGACTATTGCATAATCGGAGGTTACATATATAGAAGGGTTAAAAGTAGCTATTGTTATAGCGTCATTTATATTATTACCTGTATCAATATCATTCCATAGAATGGTTGTAGTGCCTAATACGGTTCCTGGGCAAGAAATGGTATTAGTTGGGCCGCCTGATGGGCCATAAGTGCTTGTTCCGTCAATTTTAGCTACTTTTACTGTCAAATCTGAGCCTGTAGCAGAGACTTTATCTTTTGCAGCTACCCATATCATTGCTTCTTCTATATTGTAACCACCTGTAAAGTTCATTATGTATCCTTGGGCTATTTCAGGTGCTTTAGGACCACCGGCAGCATCCCATCCTGTTCCAAATATGTATCCATAAGGATTATACCCATAAATACTTGGTTGACCTACATTGAAAAAGTCATCAATAAAAATTGTATCAGTAGGAGTTTTAGTGTAATAATGTTTATAATCAATACTTTTTTTATAGACAATGTTTTCTGTATTAATAAGATTTTGGCTAAAAAGAAAAAATGAAAATAATGAAATGACTGTAAAAAATAATTGTTTTTTCATAAGAATAAGGTTTTAATGTTATTAATCTTGTTTTAATATGTTTTTAAAAAATTAGAACAAATATAATATTTTTTTAATTTAATTTTTAACAAATATATTAATGGGCTTCTAACCAATTTTTACCAATTTTTATATCAACTTCCACAGGTACATTGAGTAATAGGGCAGAAGTCATTTTTCCCTTAATTATAGGTTTGATTATATCAATTTCATTAATATGTGCGTCAAATACAAGTTCATCGTGAACTTGCATTATCATTTTTGTTTTTAAACTAAGTTTTTTGAATTCGTAGAAGATATTGTTCATTGCTATTTTAATCATATCAGCAGCACTTCCTTGTATAGGAGCATTAATAGCATTGCGTTCAGCAAAGCCTCTAATAGTATTATTAGCGGAATTAATGTCTCTTATGTATCTACGTCTTCCTAATATAGTTTGAACATATCCATTTTTTCTAGCAAATTTTATAATATTTTCCATATATTCTTTAATCCCTGGATATTGTTTAAAATATTGTTCAATAATTTCGGCTGCTTCTTTTTTAGGTATAGTTAATCTTTCAGATAAGCCATAAGCAGATATGCCATAAATTATTCCAAAATTGATAGTTTTAGCTCTTCTTCTCATCTCGGGAGTAACTTGTGAAATTGGCACATTATAAACTTTAGCAGCCGTATCGGCGTGTATATCTAAGTTTTTACCAAAAGCTTCACACATTGCTTTGTCACCACTTAAGCTTGCCATTATTCTTAATTCTATTTGAGAGTAATCAGCAGATAATAATAAATAATTTTCATTTCGTGGGACAAAAGCTTTTCTAATTTCTTTACCTTTTTCGGTTCTAACAGGGATATTTTGTAAATTTGGGTTATTAGAACTTAATCTACCTGTAGAAGCTACAGCTTGGTTGTAAGAAGTATGAATTTGCCCGGTACGTGGGCTAATTAAAGTAGGTAAAATATCTACGTAAGTTGATTTTAGTTTTGTTAGTGATCTGTATTCCATTATGTTATTTATTATAGGATGTTTATTTACAAGTTTTTTTAAAACTTCTTCATTAGTAGAAAATTGTTTAGTTTTAGTTTGTTTAGGTTTTTCGGATATTTTTAATTTATCGAATAATATTTCTCCAAGTTGTTTAGGAGAAGATATGTTAAATATTGTACCTGCTTGAGAATAAATAATTTGTTCAAGAGATTTGATTTCTTGATTAATTTGTTTTGAAAATTCATTAAGTGCATTAGCGTCAATTTTAACTCCTTCATTTTCCATTGAAGCTAATACTTTAACTAGAGGCATTTCTATTTTATAAAAGATGTCGGTAAGGTTATTTTGTTCAAGTAAAGGAACAAAAGTATTTTTCAGTTGTAATGTGATATCTGCATCTTCACAAGCATATTCTTTTAGGAGTTCTTTATCTACATTACGTATTTTATTTGGTTTTTTATCTTTTTCGCCTATAAGGTTAGTAATAGGTATAGGTTTATAATTTAAATATGTTTCTGCTAGATAATCCATATTATGCCTATTATCAGGTTGTAGCAAATAATGAGCAATCATAGTATCGAATAATGGTTCATTAACATCAATATCGTACCATCGTAATACAGATATATCAAATTTTATATTTTGTCCTACTTTAAGTATTGTTTTACTTTCGAAAATATCTTTAAATTCATTAACGATTTTGCAAGCTTCGTAATAATTTTCTGGGACTTCAATAAACCATGCTTCGCCTGGTTTAATACAAAAAGATATACCTACAAGTTCGCAATCGCTTGTATTTAAGTTAGTTGTCTCTGTGTCAAAGCAAATAATATCATGTTGTTTTAGAATTTCAGACAATTTTTTTATCTCTTCATGTGTACTAATTAAGTGATATTTATGGGGTGTATTATATATAGTTTTTAAATTATTTGTGTTAGTATCGTTAAGATTATCATTATCAAAAAGATTACTGGTTTGTTCATTTATTTTATAATCTTTGGGGGGGGCTGTATCAATGTTAGTAAAAATTCGTTTAGCTAAGCTTTTAAATTCTAATTCATCAAAAAGTTCTTTTAGTTCTTTGATATTAGGTTTTGATAATAGAAATTTATTTTCATTAAATTCAATAGGAGCATCTAAAATGATTGTTGCTAATTGTTTTGATAATAAAGCTTGTGAAGAAAAATTAATAATATTTTCTTTAATTTTTCCTTGAAGTGAGTTAACATTGGCTAATAAATTTTCTATTGTTCCGAATTCAGCAATAAGTTGTTTAGCTTTTACTTCTCCTATTCCTGGTATCCCGGGTATATTATCTGTAGCATCGCCCCATAATCCTAGTATATCAATAATTTGTGAAGGGTTATTAATATTAAATTTATTACAAACTTCTTTAACTCCCCATATTTCTGCTTTATCACCCATTCTACCTAGTTTATAAATAAATATATTATCAGAGACTAGTTGTCCGAAATCTTTATCAGATGTTACTATATAAGTTATAAAACCTTTATTTGAAGCTTGTTTAGCAATAGTTCCTATAATATCATCGGCTTCATAACCATCTAATGTTAAAGCAGGAATATTCCATGCATTCACAAGTCTTTCTACATAAGGTATTGATTTAATAATATCTTCGGGTGTAATTTGCCGATTAGCTTTATAATTAGCAAAGTTATCGTGTCTTATTGTAGGAGCTTGGCTATCGAAAGCAACAGCTATATGGGTAGGATTTTCACTTTTTATTATTTCATTCAAAGTGTTCGCAAAACCTAAAATAGCTGAAGTGTTTAAACCTTTTGAATTAATACGAGGGCTTTTATTTAAAGCAAAATATGCTCTATAAATTAGAGCCATTGCATCAATTAAAAATAATTTTTTTTCTGAATTGTTCACAATTAAATTTTTAATTTAATTAATTATCAAAGATAATTTTAATTTTTTTAAAAAATATTATAATAAATTTTACATTTGTTGAATATAATTTAAATTATTAAAAAATGGGTAAATCATTAGTTAACAACAAAAAAATTTTTGTTCTCGATACTTCTGTTGTTCTTCATAATCACAATGCTATATATAGTTTTGAAGATAATGATATTGTAATTCCTATAACAGTCCTTGAGGAGTTAGATAATTTTAAAAAAGGCAATGATGATAAAAATTTTGAAGCAAGGGAATTTATTAGAATTTTAGACAATTTATCAGCGAATAATTCTTTAAGAGATTGGATACCTTTATCGGATGGAGGTAAAGCTACTGGTCGAGTAAAGGTTATAATGAATGGAGTTGGAATTAATGAAGTAGAAAAGATTTTTGGAAGTGGTAAAGCTGACCATGCCATTTTAAATGCAGCTTTAACTGTAACACGTGAAAATCCTGAAAGAAAAGTTATACTTGTTACAAAGGATATTAACTTACGATTAAAGGCAAAGTCCTTAAATATTGCTGCAGAAGATTTTAAAACCGGCAAAGTAAAAAATCCTGAAAATCTTTATTCTGGCAAAACAGTTCTTGAAGAAGTGCCTAATGAATTAATAGATAAAATATATTCAGATGGCTGGTGTTTGCCTTCAGAAATTAATATAGAGGACCCTATACCTAATCATTATTTTATATTACGTAATGAAAAAGCATCTGTATTAGCTTTTTATAATCCAATAACAGAACATATTGAAAGGATCGAAAAACGTTCGGCGTATAGAATATCCCCTAGAAATGCTGAACAAGTTTTTGCTATTCATGCTTTACTTAATCAAAATGCTAAGCTTGTTACTTTACAGGGAGTTGCTGGTACAGGCAAAACATTACTTGCATTAGCTTGTGCTTTGGAGCAAAAACGTTATTATAAGCAAATATTTCTTGCTAGGCCAATAGTGCCATTAAGTAATAAAGATATAGGTTTTTTACCTGGAGATATAAAATCGAAGTTAAATCCTTATATGGAACCTCTCTATGATAATTTAAAGATGATTCAACATCAGTTTGGGGAACAAGATAGAGAATTTAAAAGCATTATTGATGCTCTTGAAAATGAGAAACTTGTAATTCAACCACTTGCATATATACGGGGTAGAAGTCTTTCTAATATATTTTTTATTGTTGATGAAGCACAAAATCTTACACCTCACGAAGTAAAAACCATTATATCTAGGGCCGGTGAAAATACAAAAATAGTTTTTACAGGAGATATATTTCAAATAGATACACCTTATCTTGATTCTCAAAGTAATGGTTTATCTACCCTTATAGATAGAATTAAACATCACCCTATTTATGCTCATATAAGATTAGAAAAAGGTGAAAGGTCAGAACTTGCTAATTTAGCTAATGAATTGTTATAAGTAGAATAGTTTTTTAATGTATAAGAATTATTTTTTGTTAGCTAAAAGTGTGATTTTATTTACTTTTATTTTTTTAGATATCATTAATTTGGGTAATGAAGTTAAAGTTAAAAATAAATAATACTTTTGATTCAAATGTTGAATTTATAGGAATTTCTACTTATTTAAAAGATTATCAAATATCATTGTTTATTAATAAAGTATTAAATTTAAAATTAAAAAAAATAGATAATTTAAATATTAATTATAATAAACAAGATTTAAGTTTTTCACTTTATTATTATGAGGATAATGATAATTTAAGAGAATATTTTTTAATATCTAATAGAAGTATAGATAATGGTTTGTATATGTTACCCTTACATAAACAAACTGATTTTTTTATGATTATACAATCTTCGGTAAAAAAGATCAAACCAGAGATTTCTAAAATAATTGAAAATATTAGAATAATAAAAAATGTTAATTTAGCTTATATTATTAATATTTCCCATATAAGAAATTTTCATAGTTTTTTACTTAATGAGCTTGAGTTACATTTAAATTACATTAAGGCAAAAAATAAGTTAAATTACTGATTGAAATTGTAATAAAAATCTTAAGTCATTTTCGAAAAATAATCTCAAATCTTTTATTTGATATTTTAACATTGTAATTCTTTCTATTCCCATACCGAAAGCGAAGCCTGTATATTCTTTGCTATCAATATTACAATTTTCAAGTACATTAGGGTCAACCATTCCACAACCTAATATTTCAACCCAACCAGTATTTTTACAGATGTTACATCCTTTACCATTACATATAAAGCAAGATATATCCATTTCGGCTGAAGGCTCAGTAAAAGGGAAAAATGAGGGTCTGAACCGTATGTTTGTATTTATTCCAAATAATTCTTTAGCAAAATAATATAAAGTTTGTTTTAAATCAGCAAAAGATACATTTTTATCGACATATAAGCCTTCGATTTGATGGAAAATACAATGTGCGCGGGCCGAAATAGCTTCGTTCCTAAAAACTCTTCCTGGCATAATAGCTCGTATAGGTGGACTAACTTTTTCCATTAGTCTTATTTGAACTGAAGAAGTATGAGTACGTAAAGAGATATCAGGATTTTGTTCAATAAAAAAAGTATCTTGCATATCTCTTGCAGGATGGTCGGGTGGAAAATTGAGAGAAGTAAAATTATGCCAATCGTCTTCTATTTCAGGGCCTTCAGCCACTGAAAATCCCAGATAAGAAAATATATCTATAATTTTATTCTTTACTATTGATATAGGATGATGACTGCCTAAGGGGAAAAAATCAGCACTTTTAGTTAAATCTTCATTAGAATGAATTTTTAAATCTTTTTTTTCAAATAAAAGTTTGGAATCTTCAATTTTTTTTAATGCTTTATTTTTTAGTTCATTTAATAAAGTTCCAATTTCTTTTCTTTGGTTTATATCATTTATTTTAGGTAGTTCAGAAAAAAGTTGTTGTATTATGCCTTTTTTACTTAAAAAGTTAAGTTTAAAATTTTCTATATCTTGTATATTTTGTGGGGAAAAAGTTTCTATTTCTTTTAAATAATTTTCTATTTGAACTTTCATAGTTAAATTAGTGTTTATTCAATAATTTTTATTGTCATACTTATATCTTCTATAGGGCGGTCGTATTTGTCTGTTTTTACTGAAGCTATTTTATCAATAATATCAAGCCCTTCATAAACTTCTCCAAAAACAGTATATTCTCCATCCAAATGGGGTGCTCCACCAATCGTAGTATAAGCTTCTATTTGTTGAGGTGTAAATTTTTTACCTAATGACATTTCCATTGATAGTAATTGGTCTTTAGTAAATATTTGTCCTTGTACTATGTAAAACTGTGAGCCTGATGAAGCTTTAGTTGGATTAACATTATCGCCCATACGTGCAGCAGCTAAAGCACCTTTTTTATGAAAAAATTTTGAATTAAATTCGGCTGGTATTGTATATCCTGTCCCTCCATTGCCTAAAAGTTTACCAGCAGGAGCATTTTTAGAATCAGGATCTCCACCTTGGATCATAAAATTTTTGATAACCCTATGGAATAATGTACCGTCATAAAATTTTTCAGAAACAAGTTTTATCATATTATCCCTATGCTTTGGAGTTTCATTATAAAGCTTGATTTTAATTTCACCAAATTTTGTTGTTATTAAAATTTTTTTTACCTTTTCTTCTTGCTGTTTTATTAAAGGTTGTTGAACATTATTTTGAGCATTAATTTCTTTATTAGCTTGTTTGCCTTTGTTACAGGCTATGAAAGGCATTATTGTAATTATTGAAATGATAATGAAATATTTTTTCATAAATTTTTAAATTTAATTTTTTATAAAAATTATTTTGCTATAATAAAAATTATTTTCATAATTTTGAAAAAAGCGTTATGTAACTTTTTATTTTATAAATTCGTTACAAATAAATTACTAAAATAAAATTAAATTTTAACTTTGTTTTTTTATAGCAAAGGTAATAAAAATGTTTTAAAAAGATTTTTTTAATTATTAAATTGATATTTATGAAAATAGGGAACGTTATACTAAAGATATTTATTATTGTTTTAATGTTAATGTTTGTTTTTACACAATGTAAGAAGGATAAAGATATTAAAGTGATAATAACTGTAAAATATCAATCTGATACTAATAAAGTAGTTCCCCAAGCTGATGTTTTAATTGAAAAATATGATGTTAAAGTTAAAGGAGTTACTGATAATAATGGTATTTTTGAAACTACTTTTAAACTAGAAGCTATTCTGGATGTTCATGCAAGTAAAGATACAAGTACTGTTACCACTACTCCTCCATTAACAGGTTCTACTGTTATAAGACTTGAAGAAGGCAAAACAATAAGAAAAACTGTATTTATAAATTAAATTTTATTTGTTTTTAATAGAGTTTGTATTAGTAACATTTTGTGTTGCTTTTATATAGCAAGCTCTGCAAAGGGGTTCGTAAATTTCTGTTTCTCCTAATACTACAAGTTTGTCGTTAGATATTATACGATGTGAGAAATGAGCTAATGCACCGCATCTAACACAAATAGCATGAACTTTAGTAACATATTCGGCTATAGCCATAATTGCAGGCATCGGACCAAAAGGATTACCAAGATAATCCATATCTAAACCAGCAACTATTACTCTTGTACCTTGTGCAGCTAATGTATTGACTACAGAAACTAAACCATTATCAAAGAATTGAGCTTCATCAATGCCAACAACATCAACGTCGTGAGCCATAAGTAATATATTGGCAGAAGAAGGCACTGGCGTAGATATAATACTATTTTCATCATGTGAAACAACTTTTACAGTATCGTAGCGAGTATCAATAGCAGGCTTAAATATTTCAACCTTTAATTTTGCTATTTTAGCTCTTTTTAACCTTCGGATTAATTCCTCTGTTTTCCCTGAAAACATTGAACCACATATTACTTCTATAAAACCTGCATGGTTTATACTTTTAGGTGTATTTTCTAAAAACATTTTTTTAGGATTTAATTTATCCTGTTATATTTACATATTTTTTTATACTTTAACAAATATAAAATAAATCATTAAAAAATTAATAAAAAGTTATTAAATATTATGAACAAGAAACTTATTATAGATGAAATTAAAATTTTGAATGAAGTAATTAATGATCAAATAAATTCTATCACCAATTATTCAGATTTGGTACCTGTTATAGAAATAGATATTTTGCTCGATAATATTAAAAAGCTTTATCAAAGTATTAAAGAATTTGAAAAAGATCAAAGTAATTTTATTAACAAAAATATAACAGTAGTAAATAATGTAAAGGATAATGAATTATCATTTGAACTAAATGGCAAAATTGAAAATGCTCAAGTTACAATAAATGAAGAAAATAAGTCAATAACAGCAGATAAAATAAAAATAATAGAAGATATAGTGGATAAAAAAAATGTAATCGCAACAACACCTAATTTATTTACACGTATTGAAACTGACGAAAGGCCAGATGATAAACAATATGATGCACGAAAGAAAAAAAATCAAAATTTGCAAAAACAGACTATAGATTTATTTGCTGAAACTAATAATAAAAAAACAATAGCTGATAAATATAAAGATGATAAAAAATCGTTGAATGAGATAATTGCTAAAGATGCTAATAATGAAACTATTGGAGCAAAAATGCAAAAAACTCCTATTAGTGATTTGAGAACAGCTATTAGAATAAATGAAAAATTTTTATTTATTAATAATTTGTTTGATGGCGATATGCAAGATTATAATAATTTTATTGAAATACTTAATAATAAGAATAATCTTAAAGAAGCAAAAGATTTTATAAAATCTATTCAAGAAGAAAGGTCGTGGAATATTTATAGTGAAAGTTATTTAATGCTTATGGATTTAATTTATAGAAGATTTAATGAATAATGATTAAATATATTTTTTTTAACGTTTTTTGTTTATTTGCTGTTGTTTTATATACACAAGATTTAAGTTATGCTAGAAAAATAGTCGATACGCTTGCTTCTTCTTCTATGTTTGGAAGGGGTTATGTAAATGCCGGAGATAGCTTGGCAGCTCAATTTATAGCTGATGAATATAAAAAGTTTAAATTAAATTCTTTTACTGAAAATACTTATTTTCAATATTATACATTACCTATAAATACTTTTTCAGATTCAATTATAATTTCGATTAATAATCATATTCTTCAAGGTGGCAAAGACTTTTATATAGCAGCTTTTTCAGGTTCTTTGAACGCAGAAAAGAAAATTATACGCATTAATGAAAAATTATTGAAAAGTAATAGGTTTAAGAAAAAAGCGTTAAAGATTGATTTTTCTGAGAAAGTTATTATAGCTGATGGGAATCTTAAACAAAAGCTTCAGAGTAATCCTTTTAAAGCGGCCGCTGTTTTTTTTGAGTTTAAAGAATTGCCAGCTTGGAGCATCAGTAATGGTAATAAGCAAGAACAATGGTTAGAAGCTAATATTATCAAAAATAGTATACCTAAAAAAGTAAAAAAAGTCAAGATTTTAACTAAATCAGTTTTTTATGATAATTACATTACTAGAAATGTCATAGGATATATACCTGGTTATGCTGTAAAAGATTCGTTTATTGTTGTTACGGCTCATTATGATCATTTGGGTTGTATGGGTAAAGGTGTTTATTTTCCAGGTGCTAATGATAATGCAAGTGGTGTAGCCTTAATGTTAGATATTGCCCGTTATTATTCTGAAAAAAAAGACAGCTTACCATATTCTATTGTTTTTATTGCTTTTTCAGGTGAAGAAGCAGGCTTACTTGGTTCTTTTTATTTTGTTAATAATCCTTTATTTCCTTTAAAAAATGTAAAGTTATTATTAAATTTAGATATGGTAGGTACAGGCAGCAAAGGTATTAAAGTAGTTAATGCTACAGAATTTGTTGACTTATTTAATAAATTTATATCGATTAATGATAGTTGTAAGTATTTATCTGTTATTGAAAAAAGAGGATCAGCAGCTAATAGCGATCATTATCCTTTTTATGAGAGAGGTGTACCTTCGTTTTTTATATACACTTTAGGAGATGAATATAAGGAATATCATAATATTTACGATAAAGCTGATAAGCTTCCTTTTACTGCTTATGATGGTTTATTTCGTTTAATTGTCAATTTTTTTAAATATTTATAAAAATTATGGCTAAACTTATACTAGTTCCAACACCTATAGGTAATTTAGAAGATATTACACTTAGAGCTTTGAGAATATTAAAGGAAGTAGATTTAATATTAGCTGAAGATACTCGCAAAGCAGCAATACTTTTGAAACATTATGGAATACATGGTAAAAAAGTTTCTTCATATCATAATTTTAATGAGCATTATATTGTTGAGAATATAGTAAAAAAAATTTCTTATGGCTTAAATATAGCTTTAATAAGTGAAGCAGGAACTCCAGCTATTTCTGACCCTGGATTTTTAATTGTTAGAGAATGTTTACGTGCTAATATTGACATAGAATGTTTACCAGGGCCTACTGCTTTAATTCCAGCTCTTGTATTATCGGGCTTGCCTTGCGAAACTTTTGTTTTTCAAGGCTTTTTACCTGTTAAAAAAGGATTAAATTCTTTACTTACACTATTATCAAAAGAAAGTCGGACAATGATTTTTTATGAAGCTCCTCATAGAATACAAAAGACTTTAACTAAGTTTTGTGAATATTTTGGGGAAGATAGAAAAGCATCTATATCTAGAGAAATATCTAAAATATATGAACAAACATATAGGGGCAAGTTAATTGAATTGTTATCTATTTTTAACACTCAAAAACCTAAAGGTGAAATAGTAATTGTTGTGGAGGGATATCGTGACAATAAATAGTATCTTACTTTAATTTTGCAGGATAGTCTTTATCGAGATAAATCCAAAATAAAGGCATATAACCCTTAAATATTTTTTCGCCAGTTTCATTATCAAAAATATATTTTTTTATAACAGGGCCCAAACCTAGTACTTTTTTTGTAAAACTTAAAGTTTTTTCATCAAAATACCATTGTTCTAAAAAAATTATTTTAGTGATATCATTCTTATTTATTTCATTGAAGGTATTTACTACAGAATCTACATTAGGATCACTTATACTTGGTACAGTATAAGAAACAGGTTGTTTAAATAATAGTTCAATATTTTCACTATTAAGAAGGTTATTATCATAATCGTAAACTTTAAATTTACCTGATTTAGCAGCTTCAATAAGGGTATTTATTAATTTTTCTCTTATAGAGCCTTCTAAATTTTGCACCCACCACTCAGTATCGTTGTTTTCATTTTTTATGGTAACGTCGTATTCTATTTTATTTGTTAATAAAGGAGGATTTTTTCTTTTACAAGAATAACAAAATAATAAACAAAGCAATATTAATATTATATTAAACTTGAATGTTTTCATATTTAAAAGATAGTTAATTTATTACAAAATTAATATGTATTATTTTATAATAATAAACTAGTTAAATTTTTGTATAACCTTTAGAAGTATTATAATATAATTGAGATTTAAAGGCTTTAACTATACATTTGATTACAGCCTCTTATGTCGCTTGCATCTACTCTACCTAGTACTAAAAAATTACCGTTAGAGGTGATTTTACCTAAATCATTTGTTGCAATAAAAGAGCATGAATAAATATTAGCTAAATCAATAATATTAAGAGCTCCCTGGGTTTCATAAACATTCATTGGATCATCTGGTTTTCTAACAAATACTTTCATCCAAGAGGGACATTGAAATACACCATATCCTTTAGAATAAGCTTGTGAACATAATTCAGTCATACCATATTCTGAATGAATAGTATCAACGTTAAAATATGCCATCAATATTTTATGTAGTTCTTCTCTTATCATTTCTTTTTTTCTCCCTTTCATTCCTCCTGTTTCCATTATAATCATTCCTGATAAATCAGGTTTATATTGTAAGGCAAAATCAAGTAAGGCATAGCTGACTCCTAATAATATAGTTTTTTTATTTTGTTTTTTTATTTTATTTAATATATCGTACAATTCATCGAAGTTATATAGAAAAAAGCCACTGTATTTACTTTTCGAAGCAGTAATGAGTTTGTTAACCATATATACTAAGCTCGAATTTTTTTGTTCTAAATATGATGGTAATAAAGCTATTATGTTATAATTAGAAGGGTTATTATAAAAAAATGAAAACCCTTGCATAAAACTTTTTTCATATATTTTTACGTTGGTAATATAATGAAGTGATTTTTTTTCGTTTGTAGTACCACTACTTTCAAATATAATATCTATATTACTTTTGTTTGATTTAGATATAATTTTTTGAGTTTTAAAAAGATCGATAGGTAAAAAAGGTATATCTCTAACATTATTTATTTTTGTAATGTCAATATTCAAATAATTAATAAATTCAGAATATATTGGATTATTAATACTTTGATAATAAAATATTTTTAAAGCTAAATCATTAAATTCAGTCTCCGATTTGATATGAAAAATTTGTTTTGTGATTATATTTATGTCTAAATTGTTTATCATCAAATGAAGTTGTATTTTTATAATTAAAAAAATAATAATTTTGGTATTATGAAATTGAATATATTTTTTTTAATAATATTTTTAGCAATAGGTATTTTATTTTCATCATGTATTAAAAAAGAAGAATACCCCTTTGTTCCACATATTGAGTATGTTGATTTTACAAAAATACAAAATAGTTTAGGTATTGATGAAAAGGGAATATTAAAAATTTCATTTACTGATGGTGATGGTGATATAGGGTTGGCTCCTGGTGATACTTTTGGACCTTTTAGTCGCGATAGTGCATATTATTATAATTTTTTTATTAAATATTTTGAAAAGCAAAAAGGCATTATAAAAGAAATAGAATTACCATTCCCTAATAATTCTAGAATCCCTTTTCTTACACCTAGTGGTAAAAATAAAGCTTTAAAAGGGGATATAGAAATTACACTTTTTATTAATAATCCTTTAACTACTTATGATACAATATTGTTTCAGGCTTATATAGTTGACAGAGCTTTGCATAAAAGTAATGTTATAAGTACTCCTGAAATAAAAGTTAAGAAACAGTGACAAATAAAATTATATATTATTTATATTATTAAAATATTTCTTTTTATAGAAAAAGGCTAAATTTACTAAGCTTATCATTACTGGTACTTCTACTAAAGGCCCTATTACTGCTGCAAAGGCTTCACCTGAATTTATACCAAAAATAGAAATAGCAACCGCAATAGCTAATTCAAAATTATTGCTTGCTGCGGTAAACGATAAAGTTGTTGATTGTTCGTATGTGGCTCCAAATTTTTTGCTCATTAAAAAAGATATGATAAACATTGATACAAAATAAATAAGTAATGGTATAGTTATTATAACTACATCGCCGGGAATTTGTATTATGTATTTACCTTTTAATGAGAACATTACAATAATAGTAAATAAGAGAGCTATAAGAGTTAAGGGACTTATTTTAGGAATAAATTTGTTATAATACCAGTCTTTATTTTTAACTTTGATTAAAACAAAACGAGTTATAAATCCAGCTATAAATGGAATTCCAAGATATATAAATACACTTTCTGCTATGTTACCAATTGTAATATTTTCAACAGCTGTGTTTGTAGGCAAACCAAACCATGCAGGTAAAACAGCAATAAAAAAATAAGCATATACTGAATAAAAAAGTACCTGAAATATAGAATTGAAGGCTACTAATCCTGCTGCATATTGAGTATCACCTTTAGCAAGATCATTCCATACAATAACCATAGCTATACAACGAGCTAAACCTATCATGATGATACCATACATATAAGGCAGGTTAGAATTATTTTCGCCGGGGAAAACAATAAAAAATAATATAGCAAGAAAAAACATTAATAAAGGACCAATAATCCAATTTTGAAATAACGACAACAAAAGAATTTTCAAGTTTTTAAATACATCGCCTAATTCTTCGTATTTTACTTTTGCTAAAGGAGGATACATCATAATAATAAGCCCTATAGCTATAGGTATATTGGTCGTGCTATCAGGTGAAGGTTTTAATTTTTCCCAGAATAAAGCAATTTCAGGCATTAAATATCCAGAAATCACCCCAACAAACATAGCTACAAAAATCCATAGTGTTAAATAACGATCTAGAAAATTTAATTTTTGTGAAGTTGCCATAATATTATTTTTTTTAATTTAATATTAAGACTTTATTATTTTATTATAAAAATCTTTAAGTTTTAAATATATTTCATTTCTTATTTCTCTATGTTTGTTAAGTATTTCTTCTTCAGTGCCTTTAAAATAAGCAGGGTCTTCAAAACCTATATGAATACGTTTATTTACTTTTCCATTAAAAACAGGACACGTTTCTTTAGCTTTATCGCACACTGTAATTAAATAATCAAAATCTTTGTTTAAAAAATCTGATACATTTTTGGGCTTATTTTTACTTATATCTATATTGCATTCAGACATTACTTTTATAGCGTAAGGATTAACTTCTTTTTCAGGATTAGTACCTGCAGAGACAATTACTGCATCATGCATAAATGTTTTCAAAAAGCCTTCAGCCATTTGACTTCTGCAACTGTTACCGGTGCAAAGGATTAATATTTTCATGAGTTATTATTATGTTTTTTTAATTGGCACATGCATGAACCTGTTAATTTTTCATTGTTATTAATTATTAAAGGCAAATTAGCTCTTTCCCATTCTATTAATCCTCCAGCCATATTGGCTATATTTAAGAAATTATTAGAAAGTAATAATTTAGCAGCTTCTTTACTCCTAAGCCCAGCAGAATCAGCTACTATGTAAAAACAGGATTCTTTATTTAATTTATAATCATTTTGTTTTATTTTACTTAAAGGAATATAAATAATGTAAGGGACATCAAATTTTTTAAAAGAATTAAGATATTCTTCTCTAACATCTAATAAAATAGCTCCTTTTAAACATAGCTCATAAGCCTCTTTGGAAGAAACATGTAATAGCTTATCCCTATAAAAACCATAATTTTCAAAAAGATTTTCCATGGAATTTAATTATTGTTTAATGTTAATGTTAATTTTTGTATTATTTTGTATATTATCACTTACAGGACAACGTTTTTCGGTTTCTTTAATCCATTGGTTTACTTGTTCTTGTGTTGCTTTTGCAAAATCAACATTTACATTCACATTAATGATTTTAAATCCGGCTCTATTTTCATACGAAATGCCCATAAAAGCAGAAGGGTCTAATATCCCATTAATTTCTAATGTTAATTTATTTAATTGTAGTCCCATTTCTTTAGCTACTTGATGCCCTGTAATGTTAATACAACCCCAGCTAATGACATTAGAAGTACCTGAACGGGGGTGGGGCCCATATTTGTTCCTCCAAAACTTTCAGGTTCATCAATTATTATCTCAAATGTATCTGCCTTTACTCTTGATCTTGTTGGGCTTTCGCTTTGTAAATAAACGTTTATATTTAATTCTTTAAGTTGATGTTCTTTTTTCATAATGTTTTATTTTTTGATTTGTTATTTTAACGTGAAATTAACTAATTTATGATTTAAACAATTAATATTAATTAAAAAAATACAATTTTTATGTAAAATTTTGTTCAAAAATAAGTTAATTACATGTTTTATATTATAGCTCACTATTGAAAATTCTTACTTCTAATTTTTTCTTTAAAATATTAATGTGTTGTTTTTGTTAATTTTATACACTATTAGAAGGTTTTACAGCAGTGGGTTATATGAAAAAGTATAGTAATTTTAATTTCAGGTTTTTAATATTATCAAATATTACAGTATTTTCTTAATAAAACTTAGATAAAATATAATTTAATTTTTTTATTAATCTTTTGAAGAATTTTCTTCAATAAGTATAGAACATAAACCTTTAGTGATAAATGTTTTTGTGTTCCCTTTATCGTCAGCATATATAAGATATGCTTCAAGTTCAGGATGTGATTTTAAAAATTCTATAGTTTTTTTAATACCCATCACCATAAAAGCTGTAGCATAAGCATCAGCAATAGTACAGCTTTTATGAAATACAGAAGCACTTAGTAATGAATGATTAACTGGATAGCCTGTTGTAGGGTCTATGGTATGTGAATATTTAATTCCGTTTTTTATGTAATATTTTCTATAATTTCCAGAAGTAGCTACTGACATATTATCGAGTTTAACTTTTGCTTTTAAATTATGCTGGTAGCCTATATTATCATCGGGCTTATCTATACCTACTATCCAAGAAGAATT